>Ga0307421_1000009_pt1 | contig 105888 bp, 91 predicted proteins | sample SalMarWE160270MG_FD_202163 | JGI IMG/M metagenome (GOLD analysis project Ga0307421, IMG submission 202163) | Salt marsh sediment microbial communities from the Plum Island Ecosystem LTER, Massachusetts, United States - WE1602-70 | ecosystem: Environmental > Aquatic > Marine > Intertidal zone >... | reverse complement strand
TGGTAAGAATTCTGGCTGTGTCAAAAAAAGATCTCTCTGTTCCTCCTTTTAGGAAAAAGAATTTATTGACTAAAAGTACTTTCATTGGATCTGAAACGGTTTTAGGGAATCTATAAGTCTGTCTTTAATTATGTTTCTCGTTATTATAAGCTTACTGTCTATCATCGAGCGGATTTCATCTTTGTTTTTCAGGGTATAAGCCACCATGCTTTTTATTTTTTTTGAATCGATTTTTTCTATATCCAAACAAAAATTTTCGAATCCCAGTTCTTTCATGATTCCTTTACTCTTGTGCTGGTAGGCAAAAGAAACAGCAGGAGTCCCTGCAACGAGTGCGAATAGAGCGGAATGAAGTCTTGTGGTTAAAGCAATATCTGCTCTGGACAACAGGTCAATGATAGCATAAGGAGAGGAATCATCTGGCAGGTCATGATAAAAAAGATGTGGTGCTGGAATATTTTTTTTCAGCCTTAAGAAGAGTGTTTTTGATATCATTCGGTCGTCCTCAAAACTTCCGGGTCCCCTAGATTGAGGGAAAATAACAAAATTAGCCCCTTTGGAGTAATAATAATCGTGGCAGAATTTTTCCAATTCTGCCAGATATTTTTTATGATAATCTTTTTTTTGCTTCTTTCCTGAGTCTGGAAAATCCCATTTTCTTAAGGTTAATGCGATAATGGGTCTCTTTTCTCCTTGCGCTGGACCTGCTGTGTTTTTAAGTGTTTTTTCCCTCAAGAGTAAAGCTGTGTCCGGACACAGCTCGATTTTCTTAAAATCTGCAGATTTTTTTACGAGCTTTTTTGCCGATCGATATGAAATCATTTCTCTAGCAAATATTTTAATTGTTTTTTTATGCGATAGTAATCCGGACATCATGTTTGAAGCCATTCGATTGTAAAAGGGGCCGATTGACTGGGGGAAAAATATGACAGGTCTTTTCAGGAGCAGTGCTATCCGAACATGAATATAATTCTGAAAAAACATAGGACCAGGGATCCATTTCCGGTTCGTCCAAAAATATCCTCCTCCCGAACTAATAATAAGGTCACATTTTTCAATTTTTCTTAAGAGTCTGATTTTGTTTTTGATTGAAAACAAACACTTCAGGGACTCAATAATCTGCGCCCTTTTTCCTTTGAATACACTCGGAGCAGGTAAAAGCGGAGGAAAAATTTCTGTAACAAGGTTCTTGTAAAACTTTTGATCAAGGGCAGGTGTCCTTGAGACCAGTGAGATGTCAGATTTCTTGAAATGGGTTTGAAGAAAATCGATCTGAGCCAGAAGGATTCCAGAATCACCTGAGTTTAATATTGAATGGGTGTTGATAATCAAAATAACCATTTTTATTTTGCTTATTTGGGAAAATAATATCCTTTATATAAGGTGTTTCCCACTATATTTATAGTGTAGTATACTATGTATGACCATGAAAAACAGTTTTTTTGCCTCTTTAATGGCTGGGCTGATGGTTGCCCTTACAACCAGTCTTTTGATAAGTATCCTGTTTTCCTTATTTTACGCCCGTGATTTCAATAATCTATCTTTTTCTCTTTTTTTTGGCTATCTGATTGGTCGTATTGGGACCTATTTCATAGTTTTATCTATAGTAGCTTTTTGCGTTCTCAGTGTTTTTCGCAAAATTTTGAAAAAACCTTTGTTAAAACGCCGTGATTTCGGATTCTATTTATCAGGTTTTTTGGCCTTTGTTCTTTTTGTATCAGCCTTCTTATTTGTAAATTTTAATGTCTTGAGATATTCAAGAGAATTTAGAAGTTATGCTGTAAACTCTCTAATCGTCGTTGTGGGATTACTTGTTTTTATCCTATTTTATAGGATAATTCCTTTTTCCTTCTCATTATCTGATAAAAGAGTTTTAAGAATGATATCCATCATAGTAGGGATTTTTCTCGTGATTCTGTCATTAATGAATAATCCGCTCGAGCGAATAAGCACAGTTGAAGATAGAAGTCTCAATGCCCAAAGAAACTATGAGAGTAATGGTGATTATATCTATCCTAAAATTTATACAGGTAGAAAATTGAATATCATCATGTTGTCCATAGACACATTAAGAGAGGATGGACTGAGCTGTTATGGAAATCCAAGAAAGACAAGTCCTTATATTGATGCCCTTTCAAATGATTCTCTCTTATTCCGGAATGTTCTCAGTCAGTCTTCATGGACTCTTCCTTCACATATGACAATGATAACATCTCTGCATCCTTCCTCACACGGATGCACGACATCTCATGTTTGGACAGGTGATATTGAACGGCTGGATGAGTATTGGGTCACCTTGCCTGAAATTTTAAGACAATCAGGATACAAAACCGCTGCCTTTACAGACGGCCCCCTTTTGGGACCGGTGTTTAATTTTGATCAGGGTTTTGAGGTTTGTGATGATTCTGGGGGAGGAATAATATCCGTTGCCCAAAAAGCCATAGAATGGATGAACAATTTGAGTGGGGATATCCCTTTTTTCCTTTTCCTCCACTGTTATGATGTCCATAATTACATGCCACCTGAAAAACATGAAGACATGTTTGTAAAAGATTATAATGGCAAACTCTTAAAATACCGGAAAAAAGGAAAGGTTCTTCCCCAACGTATCACAGCCAATGCTTTTTACACTCTCTCAGACAGTGATGTTTCGTATGTGAGGGCTCTTTATGATGCTGAAATATTTAATGTCGATACAGAGTTTGGGAAAATACTTGATTATCTTAAATCAAAAAATTTATATGAAGATGCCATCATCATTGTGACTTCTGACCATGGTGAAGAATTCTGGGAACATGGAGGAACCGGTCACGGATGGTCGCTCCATCAGCATCAGCTCAAAGTGCCGTTGATCTGGAAATCTCCGTTTTTCCCTGATAAAGGGAAGGAAATACTCATGCAGGTAGGGCTTATTGATATTTATCCCACTTTGCTGGAAGGATTGGAAATTCCAATCCCTTTTGAGGCTCAAGGATTATCCCTGATGCCTTTTCTGAAGGGCCGAAATTATCCAAAAAGGACATTTCTCGCTGAAGCATCTCATCTTAAAAATCAGAAGTGCTTGATCAGAGACAGATATTCCTATTTATACAACACTTATCCTCCCATAGGGGAGAGTGTGTTTGATTTGAAGAGATTTATTTATGTATGGAGAGCTGTGTTTCAGAGAAGAGGCGGCGAGCTTTTTGACCTTGTTGTTGACAAGGATGAAAGGAACAATATAATCCATTTGAAACAGGAAGAAGCTGATGATATGAAAAAGGAAATGTTGGAGAATGTTAATTTGTACTTGGGCGTTCGTCTATCGATGAAAATCCGAAAAAATAGAATGGATGATAAAACCAGAGAAGAACTCCGGTCTCTTGGTTACATAAAATAAAAAGAATTTCATTATGAGCGATGTCGTTTTAGTCAAACTGGAAAGGCGTGATAAAGCGCACCAAATAGCCCCCCCTTTCAGTCTGCTTTATTTAGGGGATTCCCTTGAAAAGGCCGGGTTCACGGTGAGATTATATAATGAACAGGGAACAGAAGCGAATATCCAAAAATTGCTGGAATTAATACATGAAGAAAACCCTGTTTTTATCGGCTTTTCCTGTTTTACGGATTTATCTCTTCATCATTCAAAAAAAGCTTCTATCGAAATAAAAAAGAAGGCCGATACTCCGGTTGTGTGGGGCGGGATTCATCCGACAATACTTCCGGAGCAAACTCTTATGAATGACTTTATTGATATCATTGCCATAGGGGAAGGGGAAGAGACGGTCGTCGAGCTTGCCGGTTTATTGAAAACGAAAAAAAGAAGCCATATGGAATTAAAAAACATAAAAGGGATCGGATTTAAGAGTAAGGGACAGCTTATCTTTAATGAGTCAAGACCTTTTATAAAAGATCTTGATGCCTATTCACCGGCATGGCATTTGCTTGACAGTGACAAATATATCTATTCCGGGAAAAATTTTTACACTCAAATAGGTTCAAAGCTTTCCGAGGAGAGAGTAACAGCGCTTTATACGAGCAGGGGATGCCCCTGGAGATGCGGGTATTGTTATAATCAGGCAGTCAATAAAAGAGTTTTTAGATCACAGACTCCTGAAAAGATCATAAAAGAGATCATGTTCTGGAAAAAGAGGAATGTGTCAACCGTTATTTTTGAGGATGATAATTTTTTTAGCGATAAGAACAGAGTTCTTGATATTATCCGTAATGTTGATATCAAATGGTCTGCAACCATAAGAGCCAATTATATAGCCAATTGGGGTGAGGAATTTGTAAAAGAATTGAGTTCAAACGGATGCATAGAACTGAGAATCGGAGCAGAGTCCGGCTCTCAGAAAATTTTGGATATTATGAAAAAAGACATAACGGTGGAACAAATCAGAGAAGCTGTGGATCTGTGCTCAAAATACAGAATAAAAACACTGCTGAATTTTATGGTAGGGATTCCGGGGGAGACATGGGATGATGTGAAGATGACACTGGATTTTATGGATGAGCTGGAAAAGAAGAGTGAATTCGTGTCTATTGGTTCACCTGGGGTTTTCGTCCCCTGGCCTGGCCTGGATTTGAGCAGACGAGCCGAAGAAAATGGCTTTATTCCTCCCGAAAATCTGGAAGGATGGGCAAGACAATGGGCTCAAAGGTCAAGGCTAGCTCCTTATAATGATAAAAGGATAAAATTCTTGGGTTTTTATAAAAGCTTAATAAGAAGAGACCTGAAGGATCTGTCTTTCCCCTTATTTGCAAAGATTCTTAGGAATGTGGCCGCGTGGAGATGGGAGAATAGGTACTTCAAATATCCTGTTGATTATTACATTCCGCATTTTTTTCTTGAATTGTTGAGAAAATCCGGGATGAAAAGATTATCGGACGCTTTGTTCGAATAAGCTTTTTTGTCTTTTTGAAGAGGGTAAATACAATTTAAATATGAACATTTTTTTAATAAAGAAAGCTAAGAACATCAGAAGCCTCAGGAAAATTCCGCTTCCCCATGAATTTCTCATAAAAAATATAAAATACAATTATTTGTACAGTGACTCGAGACCGCCTCTTATTAAAGCTCTCTGCCTTTATGTAACATACAGATGTAATATGCGCTGCAGGATATGCGGAATCTGGAAAACAGGCTCACAAGTCTCTGAAATGTCCCTGAATGATCTGGAAAATGTATTGAGTGATCCTTTGTTCCGTCAAATAGAATTTGTGAATATAAACGGAGGGGAGCCAAATCTGAGGAAAGACCTGACACAAATTATCAGATTGATGGTGCGTAAATTAACACATCTGAACACCATTACCCTGAACACGAACGGACTGCCAACGGACAGGGCTTTAAAAAACGTTAAAGAAATTTCCCGTATATGCCAAAAGAGCGGTATTCATTTCTCAGTGAGCGTGTCTTTACATGATCTGGAAAAAAGATTTGACTTTCTTTCTGGAATTAAAGGCGCCTTTCCCAAAGTCGTACAGACGATTAGAGAATTGAAAAAAATACAGAAACAGAACAAATTTTTCTTATCCGTAAACTGTGTCATTACAAATTATAATCTGTTGCATGTTCATAAACTAAAAAAATGGTGTGAAAAGGAGGGGATATATCTCAATTTCACTCTGGGAGAGGTAAGGGAAAGATTCAATAATGAATCAATGAACAACATACTTGTCAAAGCTGATAACAGGAAATATCTCATCGAGTTTTTGTATGATCTAGCAGAAACAAAGAGTATTTTTCAACACCATGCTTACAGATATCATTGTATGGCCGATATGCTGCAATCAGGTACGGAACGGACTCTTTCCTGTCATTATTTGATGTTCGGGGCTATTTTGGGGGCAGATGGAACATTATACTACTGTAAAGACAGTAAAGCTCTGGGAAATACACAAGAGAAATCAGCGTATAAAATATATTTTAAAAAAGAAAATCTTGATTACCGCAGAAACATTCTTATGAAAGGTAAATGTAAAAAATGTCCTCCTAACACGTTCAACAGATTTGAGTTCGAAAAGGATATAATGAAATACCTGTTTTTCTTTATTAAAAAAAAATATTTGGGAACAGACCGAATAAAATGTGACCAATGATCCATGATCAGATAAAAAATTATTTTCATATGAAAAAGAATTTGAACAGATCTTTTTCCAGATTGAGAACAAGACAGAATGAGAAACTAAAGAACCTAATCTTTTATGCATATGAAAATGTTCCTTATTACAGAGAACTGTTTGACAGGAATCATATTTCACCACAAAGTATTGAAAATGCGGATAGTCTCCGTAAGATCCCTATCACAACAAAGAAAATATTACAGTCTCTGTCTTTAGAAAAGAAGACATCCAAAAAAGTTGATCTGTCTTCATGTGTGAGAATAACGACCAGCGGTTCAACCGGGATTCCCCTAGAAATATTTTACTTAAAAAATGATTATTCTGTGCTGAATATGAATTGGATCAGGCCTTTATTGGTGTATGGAGTCAAGCCCTGGCAAAAAAGACTGGAAATCACAGGTCCACACAATATAGCGAATAAGAAAAAATGGTACCAGTATTTTCGGTTATGGCGCAGCAAAGGGATATCAATTTTCAATCAACCAAGTGAAATGCTTACAGAATTGAATTCTTATAAGCCGGATGTCTTATATGGATATTCAGGAAGTTTAAAACTTCTGGCAGAATACAGCAGGATAAATGATCTCGAAACCATAAATCCCAAATATATTTTTGGGGTCTCTGATCTGCTGGACAGAGAAAGCAGGAATTCTATTTTTGGAACTTTTCAAAAAGAAGTCATAGATTTATACGGAGCCGCTGAGTCAGGATGTATTGCCTGGGAATGCCATAAATGTAAAGGATTCCATATAAATATGGATACGGTTATCGTTGAATGTATAAACAACGGCGAGCCTGCTGGCCCAGGGAAGCGTGGAAAGATCGTCATCACAAATCTTTATTCACATGCAATGCCTTTTATAAGGTATGATTTGGAAGACATAGGCTTGCTCAGTGGCAGAGACACTTCCTGTGGCATCGATTTTCCTCTTATGGATTTGATTGAAGGCAGATCAGATGCATTCATTGTTCTGCCTTCCGGAGACCTTTTGTCACCAATGTTTTTCTTCGGGATAATGAAGCCCGTAAGAAACATATTGAACTGGAGGGTATGCCAGGAAAACAGTGATGAAATAATCTTATATCTTGTTCCTGACAAGGAGTTTAAATCTGATACGGATCTTCTCATCAGAAAAAGAATTAAGGATTATATAAAGGAAAACATTCGGATCCGAATCAAGCTTGTTAAAGAGCTTGAACCCGATAAAACAGGAAAAGTCAGATCTGTTAGTTCTTCCGTTCATCACAACTGGTACTGAAAAGATGTGTTTATTTTAAAATTCCTTTACACATTGTTTTTTCATAAATAAAATGGTTTTTTTAAGGAGAAACACATGATTGTAAAACAAAAACCAATCAAATCAGCTTTTTTTATTTTAACAGCGGTTTTTTTGATCTTTTCTCCGGTTCGGTCTTTCCAACAGGCCGTTAACGAAGACTACACAAAGAAGATAAAAGAGCACACAACCGAGGATTTTTTCCTGACCGAACTTGTCAATCACCTGCCGGCCTCGGATTCTGTTCCCACACCTGAAGATATTCTGGGAGTTATAGCCGGGGCACCGGATGTGCTTCATTACACTGGGGAAATAGAAAAATATTTAAAAGCAGTGGCTGAATCCAGTCCCAGGATGGTTGTTTTTTCAATAGGCAAGTCTGACGAAGGAAAGAACCAGCCGACAGCAGCGTTGTCGTCAGAGAAGAATATAAACAGAATAGAAAGGATAAAGGAAATATTAGCGCGGCTTGCGGACCCGAGAAATCTCGATGACTCTGAAGTTCAAGATTTATTGAACGAGGGGGTTCCTGTTTACTGGATAACCGGCGGACTGCATTCTACTGAGTGCGGGTCTCCGGAGATGTTAATGGAGTTAGCCTATAGATTGGCTGTGGACGAGTCAGATTTCTATCAAAAAGTAAGGGATAATCTCATAGTTCTTATCACTCCGGTTTTGGAAGTGGATGGCAGGGACAGATACGTTGACACCTATATGTATAAAAAAGAACACAATGATAAAAAGACGATTCCCCTGGTTTACTGGGGCAATTATGTGGCTCATGACAACAACAGGGATAACATCGGCCTGGCCCTCGAACTCACTCAAAATCTCTTAAATACATATTTTGATTGGCATCCCTTTATCATGCATGACCTTCATGAATCGGTTCCTTACCTTTACACATCAACAGGAACCGGACCTTATAATGCCTGGCTGGATCCCATAACCATCAATGAATGGCATGAATTAGCTCATGTGGAAGTATCGGAGATGAACAAACAGGGAGTGCCCGGAGTCTGGACACACGGATTTTACAATGGCTGGGCTCCCAGCTATGCCTTTTATATTGCCATGTATCACAATTCCATAGGAAAATTTTATGAAACATTCGGAGGTACCGGAGCAGATACACTGACTCGCAGGGTCGGAGGTCAGTCACAACGGGCCTGGTACAGACAGAATCCTCCTCTTCCTGTGGTCAAATGGTCTTTCAGAAACAACATCAATCTCCAGCAGAGCGCGCTTTTGTATGCGCTGAAGCATGTCGCAGATAACAACAAGAAATTTCTGAATAACTTCTACTTAAAGAGCAAACGTTCGGTTGCCAAAGCTGTCACAGAAGGACCCGTTGCGTGGGTGATTCCTGAGGACGGACGAAAACCGTTGGCTGCTGCCGGGCTTGTCAACTTATTGAGAAAACACGGAGTGGAAGTCCATAGAGCTGATGAAAAATTCGAGATCGAAAAAGCCGATTATCCTGCACAGAGCTATGTTATCAGAATGGATCAACCATACAGCCGGTGTGCTGACATGCTTCTGGATACGCAGTACTTCAATCCCAATGATCCATCACCCTATGATGACACAGGTTGGACATTAGGACCTCTTCATGATGTTAAAACAGTACGGATAACTGACCAGGAAATACTGAACGTCCCAATGGAACTTATTTCAGAGGACGTCCAAATCAAAGGAGAAGTCATCAATAAAAAAAGAGCCAAAGCCTATGTCATAAACCATAGGGCTGAAAATGAGCTTATGAAAATGCGTTTTGACCTTAAGGATTTTGAAATTCTGGCCGCAGAAAGCTCTTTTAAGATCAAAGAACAATCGTTCAACAGAGGTGCTTTTATCATTCCTGTGGATGAGGACAATCCTGAGTTTCTTTCAAGGCTGGAGGACTCTGTTAAAAGATGGGGCCTCAAAGCATGTGGGACTAAAGAGATACCTGATGTCAAAAGCCATAAGCTGGCTGTTCCGCGCATAGCGATCCTTCATACATGGATATCCACTCAAAACGAAGGATGGTTCCGTCTTTCTTTTGAAAGACTCGGTATTCCGTACTCATATATATCAGTTCATGATATAAAAAACACAAAAGACCTCAGAGACAATTATGATGTGATCATTTTCCCGCCGGTTATGCTGGGAAAAGCACAAAGGCTGGTGAACGGCGTAGGAGGTGAAACACCTGTGCCGTGGGAAAAAACGGAAAAGTATCCGAACTTAGGCGGTCCGGACTCCATAGATGATATCCGGGGTGGTATGGGAATAGAAGGAGTGGTCCATCTGAAAAATTTCATTGAAAACGGTGGCCTTTTCATTCCCATAACCAGCAATGCCAGTCTTCCCATTGATTATGGATTAGTGGAAAGCGTGGCTGTTGTTAATACCAGAAACTTAAGAATGTCAGGCTCTGTGTTGCAGGCGAAGATAACAGATAAAATGAGCCCGGTTACCTATGGATATAATGACACATTAGGTGTTTATTTTAGCGGGTCCCCGGTCCTTGAAACTGGGATTAAAGCTTTTACCGGCGGAGCTGACCTTTCCACCTTGTTTGGCGGAGGAGGAGAGGGCAGAGCCAGTGGAAGAGGAGGAATAGATGATCCGGATGTTATTCAGGGACGTCCCTATGAATGGGGAAAAGCCAAAGGGGCTGCAGTTGGCATCCCTCCGGAGTATAAGGATTTGATGGCCCTGTTTATGCCTCCTGACCTTCAAAAGGTTCGAGTCCTTCTCCGTTTCGATAAAAAAGAAGACCTCCTGATCAGCGGAATGATGAGAGGTGCTGAAGAACTCCAGAACAAACCGGCTGTCATTGATGTTTCCATAGGCAAAGGCCATGTGCTTTTCTTTGCCATAAATCCGATGTGGAGACATGAAACACACGGAAGTTTTTCTCTCCTTTTTAATGCGGCTCTAAACTTTGACCATCTTGATGCTGGCAGAAGAAGTCCGGATTCTGATAAAAAAAAAGAAGAAAAAGATAAATGAGATCAGAACCTGGTTCCCAGAGTTAAATACAGAACATCTTGAGTTTTTTTAGGGAACGCAAAGCTTTTGCTTCCCAGTCCGTAGGTGAGTTCTGCAGTTCCTAGAGGTGTGTAAACCTGTATTCCAAGGCCTGCTCCCCATAAAATCTCAGGTGAATATGTTTTCTCAGGGAAGCGTTTCTCAACATCAAAAGCTATGTTTGACATGCATCTTAAATGAATCAGATTGTTAAGGTTATAGCGGTAATCAACCCTTAATATTTTAATCTTGTTAGCAAAAACCTGGTCATAATCCATTCCGATAAATGTCAAAGGCCTTCCCTTATTAAAAAATTTGTATAAGGGAAGAGAATGGGAGCTCGTGCCAACAAAGGCATATAACCTCAGAGTGTGATCCTTATACGTACTATACATATCAGCGGACAGGCCGAAAAGTTGATATTCTTTATCTGAGCCGAGTTTTTTAAGGCTTGCTTCATATTCGGCTTTCAAATACATACCTTGTGAGGGGAGCAGAACATCATCCAGAGTGTCGATGGTAAAAGTAGCGCAGATTTTCCGGAGTGATTCTTTTAATTCCGGGAAATAAAAGTCTCCGATATCAGAGGCATCTTTTCTCAAAATCATAAATTCCTGATGGATCCCGATTTCTGAATTGATGGTGTTTGAAAGAAGAAATCCGGCTCCGAATCCCAAATCCCAACTGCGGTTTCTGTAGTTTAACAGAACTTGACCCGTGCCGTCGAAGATATGAGTCGGTATATCTTTATATTCTAAATTGAAATAGGGATAAGCCGGAACAGCAAAACTGCGTGTGGGATAGTAGAGTGACGAATGGAAACGGGTCAAACCGATGAATTGAAATTCATTTTCAGACCTGAGTCCGGGAAAGAGAACATTGTTGGCATTAAAAGCAGCCACACCCACTATCTTATGTCTGTCATCATAACGTACTCCCACATGATAAGAGTTCTGTTCTGACTCTTTCACAGACAAATGCAGTCTGACTTCATTTTTTTCTATAGGAATGATTTCATATTGAATGTTCGTAAAATATCCAAGGCTGTACATTTTCAATATCTTATTCTTTATCTCGGGCTCGTCGAACCGGGTATCCTTTTTAAGCCCGAACAATCTTTCAATAAAAAGAACTGAAAGATTTGTGTTTCCTGTTATGGATAACTTTTTTACTATGGGATTTTCAGTTTCTTCAAGTGTCACAATGAGCTTGACTTCATCAGAAGAGACCGGAATGATTTTATAACCCAGACTTTTCAGCCTCAGGTCTTGCCTTACTTTAGGAAATTTTTTTTTCAGCTCCTCAGCTTCAAACGGCCTGCCTTTTTCGATCTCCAGCTTGGATATGATGACTTTATACGGGATTGTTTTGAGGCCCTTTATATGTATGCTTTGAATGACAGGATTGTCAATCGTTGTTTTTTTTGTGCTCAAATATTCACTTTCCAGAATTTGCCGCTTTTCAAGCATCTCCTTCAATACAGGCCAGCTCCTTTCAGCGGCTTTGTCTCCTTCTTTTATAATCCCTTTTAATTTATCCTCATAAATAAAGTCGAACATTGTATACGCTTTCAAATCCGGTTTGATCACAAAATCAGCCTGAGATGCATTGATAAAGGAGTGGTTGAGCTCCACGATTTTTATGCTCTGTTCCAAGATAGAAAATGCGGAGGCAAGATCTTTTCTTTCATAAAATGGTTTGTTCAAGTCTACGGCAATAACAATATCGGCTCCCATTTCCTTGGCCACATTGACGGGAAGATTGTTTAAAAGCCCTCCGTCTATCAAGAGATAATCCTTCCAGTCCACCGGACTGAAAACAGAAGGAATGGACATAGTCGAACGCATGGCCTTGGATAAGGAGCCGTTTCCCAATACTACTTCCTTTCCTGAGATCAAATCAACCGCCACACACCGGAACGGAATAGGGAGTTCATCAAAGTCATTCAAATGTTCGAAAGGGATTGTGAGGGAAGAGAAAAATAGCGAGATTTTCTGACCGTAAATAAGGCCGCTGGGTGGCGTGGGCACAAAGCCTTCAGCTCCGAATTCAAATTGATATTTCCCGCTGAGTCTCTTTTGGAAAAAAGGCTGTATTGACCTTTTGGGAGTATCGGAAAAAAAAGAGCTCCAATCCATGTTCTCAGCGAGTTCCTGTATTTCCCTGCCGCTGTAACCCATAGAATAAAGAGCCGCAACGATGCCTCCCATACTGGTTCCTGCTATACAGTCGACAGGGATTTGATGCGCATCCAGCATTTTAAGGATGCCTATATGGGCAAGCCCGAGAGCACCGCCTCCGTCCAGCACTAGTCCGATTTTTGGCCTCTTTTCTGCAAAGACACGACTGTTCAAAAAAAGGACAAACAAAAGAAAAAAGAATACGAGGCCTTTTTTTATTTTGTGATGCATTGAAATGAATTCATATCCCTTGTTATTTTTCTTGTTTTGAAAGAAACCGGTCAAAAAAATCAGCCGCGGATGCGTATACTTTGAGCCAGTTATAATGACATAAAAACCCATGGACCTCATCCGGAAGGATCAAGGTTTCGACATGGGCTATCCCAAGTTTTCTTAAGCGGTGCACCAGATCGGTTGTCTGGATGAAGTCCACGTTTCTGTCATCATCGCCATGAACAAAAAGAACAGGGGAAGACCAAAACTCAACATCTGCTACTGGAGAAGACTTGAAAGCTTCATTCATGACATCTTCTCCATAAAGGCCCCATCCGCCGCCATTTCTTCTCCTTCCTCTTAAAGACCAGTCATGCACACCGTGGAGGTCAACGCCGGCAGAGAAGAGATCAGAATCCCTTGCCAGTCCCATGGCTGTTAAATAACCTCCGTAGGACCCCCCCCAAAGACCGATCCTGTCGGAGTTGACATCCGAACGTCTTTGCAGGTAAAGGCCCGCTGATACGATATCCTGATACTCTGATGCCCCTCTGGGTCCCTGTTCAGGTGCGTTTCTGAAATTATAACCGTATCCGATTCCGGAACGGTAGTTAACAGAAAGCACAATAATGCCCCTGCTGGCTAAATACTGGTTCATGGCATAGGCATTGTGATAATATCCTCTCATGTGCCATCCTAAAAGCATCTGTCGGATGGGTCCTCCGTGCATGAAAATCACAGCCGGCTGTTTTTCTCCGGGTTTCGAGTCTTTCGGCACAAAGAGCTGGCAGTGGATTTTGTAGTTATCGGGAGATTTGATTACCACTTGCTGAGGATTGACAAGTTTTTTTGATGAAAAGACATCAGAAATGAGCTCGGAAGCCATAAGCCTTGATTCATCCTGTAGCTGCTTCTTATAGGCAGGAGCTGCGGGTTGTGTTGCTGATGAACAGATAAACACCAAGTCTTTGCTATCCGGAGTTAGAACAGGAGACCATTCAATACCATTTCCCTTAGTAAGGCACTGTGATTTTCCCCCTGATACAGGAACAGACCAGATATGACGGCGGTCAGTATCATCTTTATTCGAATTAAAAAGAAGCTGTTTTTTGTCAAGAGAAAGGAAACTGTCTTCAACTTCATAATCTCCGGGAGTGAGTGAAATGAGCTTGTTCTTTTTTAATGAGAAGGAATAGAGATGCATCCACTTCTCATGTTCGGAATAAAAGACCAGGTGACTGTCATCAGCCCATCTCAGAGTCTCTGAAGGATAGTATTGAGCGAAACCACCAGTGGCATTCGGGCATTCCCATATGGTTGTTGCTTTTTTGGAATGTATATCAGCCAACATTATCTTGAATTTTATCCCTCCTTGAAAAGAGGAGCCGGTATCTCCCAAAAAGCGAATAAAAGCTACGTATTTCCCGCAGGGAGACCAAACCGGATAACCGTCTCTTCCCACCGAAGGATCGACCCAGCTTATTGATTTTTCCGTAAAGTCATAAATTCCAATAAAACTGTGATCGTCTCTTTGGCTCACGAATGCCAGTTTGCTCCCGTCAGGAGACCATTCCTGAGCACTATTTCTTCCTCTCGCCTTAAAAAGATAACGGGGCCTAGAATCTTCTTTTATATCAGAAATGTACACATCACCGTGATAGCCGAAGGCCATTTTGTTCTCAGTCGGAGAGCAAAGAGGGGAGGAACCCCTTCCGATTCTCCATAAGCTCCCGTTATTCAGATTGACCGCCCATACGGCCTGCTCAACTCCCTCAGGATTGGAAGTCGGGTTTGGATTTTCACTGCTTCTATTCTCAGCGCCTCCTCTTACGTAGAGAAGGAGGGTGCCGTCATGATTGAACTCAAGCTCTCCTATTTCCTGTCCGTCATCTTCATTATAGGAAGTTACGGGTTTTGCTTTGTACTCAGGGCCCCTTGCAATCCAAATATTTCTTTTCCCCTGAGAATTAAAGACCCAGGCCACAAGGTCTGCTTTTGGGGAGACCTGGAGGTTTGAAGGAAAAGAGTAACTTAAAATATCTTTTAAACCGAATTCTCCGGTATCCGCGGGAAACATCAAGGAAACCAAAATTAGAGAGGCCCATAAAAAAACGGACAGTCTTAGAATCGATTTTTTCATTCTCTCTCTCCTATAAAAAGCCATGCAACATCACTGTTTATGTTGAAATGATATAACATAATCTGTTTTTTTAAAAATTAAAAGTATAAAATATATCAATTTTTTCCTTACATTTCCGACTAAAGACAATGGATGTTTATAAAAAAGGAGAAATAAATCTATTTTTAAAAAAGAAAGTGTTCTCATCGTAGAAGATGAAATCATCATTGCCCTTGACATAAAGTACACTGTTGAGAGTATGGGATTTCTTGCGTCGGGAATCATTTCTTCAGGGGAAGAATCAATAGAAAAAGTCCCGAAAATCTCTCCGGATTTTATACTTATGGATATAAAACTGAGCGGGAAAATAGACGGAATTCACGCGGCAAAAAGAATCTACAGTAAATACAATATCCCATCCATATTTATTACAGCTTATAGTGATGAAAAAAGCTTAAAAAGAATTAAAGGAAATGATTTGTTTTATGCTATAAGTAAACCCTTCTCTGAATACGAACTTTACGATACCATAAATAAAACAAGGGAAAAGTTTAGACTGTCTTAAGCGCAGAAGGGTTCCCTATTATATCTCTCATTTCATTTACTTGTAAATAATCCAGATTGACTTGCGCCAAAAGTAAAAATTGTCGATAATACTGTGAAGAGGAGAAAAAAGTGAAGATCGCCCTTATTCAGCAATCGTTCACCAGAAACAAAGAGGATAACATACAAAAAGGAATCCGTGCATTTAGAAAGGCAGCGGAAAACGGAGCTCAACTGATATCCTATGCGGAACTGGGTTTCTCTTATTTTCTTCCTCAGAAACCGGCAAGCCCGGAAGATATTGACAGGGCTGAGCCCATACCGGGTCCCATAACTGAAATATTTATAAAACTGGCGGAGGAATATGAAGTCGTGACCGTGCTGAATCTTTTCGAAAGGGATGGAGACAAGACTTATGACTCTTCTCCTGTGATTGATTCCAATGGAGAGATTCTCGGGGTTGTAAGAATGGTCCATATAATGGATGGAATGGGATTTTATGAAAAGGGCTATTACTCCCCTGGAAATTCTCATGAGTTCGTGTACAGAACAGCCGTAGGAAAGGTTGGAATTGCTGTTTGCTATGACCGACATTTTCCCGAGTATATGAGAAATCTCGCCTTAAACGGGGCAGAAATCGTCCTGATCCCGCAGGCAGGTGCTAAAGGTGAATGGCCGGAAGGCATGTTCGAGGCAGAAATAAGGGTCGCTGCTTTTCAGAACGGATACTTTGCTGCTTTGACGAATCGAGTGGGAAAAGAAGACAGATTGATTTTTGCTGGGGAGTCATTTGTGGTAAATCCGGAAGGGAACGTCATAGCTCGGGCTCCAAAGGAAAAAGATTCCATTCTTTATGCTCAGTGCGATCTGGATGAGGTTCATCGATGCACAGCCAAGAAGTATTTTTTGATGGACCGTAGGCCGGAATACTATCAGAAGTTTAGAATAACGGAAAAAGCAAAAAGCGAGGGGTGATTGAATGGAAAACTGGTTTGTGCTGAACACAAAGCCAAAGAAAGAGTTTCAAGTGGAAAAGCTGTTTCATGAAGGTGGTTTTAAAGTCTATAATCCAAAATACAAACAGGAAAACAGAATACTTCCCTTTTTTTCAGGATATGAGTTTGTCTGTTTCGATCATCCAGGTCAGTATAAGAAAGTCAAATACACAAGAGGCGTCAAGAGGATCGTCGGAAACAAAGAGGGCCCTATTCCTGTTTCAGAAAAAATCATAGAGGAAATCAAGAAAAGAGAAATCAACGGATTTATTGAATTAGATAAATACGGGAGCGAGCCTGAGGCAGGGGATGAAGTGCAAATAATGGAAGGAGCCATGAAGGGATTAAAGGGGATTTTTAAAAAAGAACTGAATCCGAGAGAAAGGGCCATAGTACTTATGAACTATGTTTCGTATCAAGGTCATGTCGTTATTGAGAAAAAAAAGTTAAAAAAAGTGCTGTAAGAATCTTCTATAAAATTTTTTTGAGCTGTGCGGTGTCTATTTTTGATCCGCTGATAATCAAGCCTATGTTTTTATTTCTAAATTTCTCTGATTCCTTTATAAGAGCAGCTACTGTAAGAGCTGCGGCGCCTTCTATCAAATAATGCTCTTTTTCAATAAAGAGCTTCAGAGCCTTCGCGATTTCTTTCTCTGACACCAAAACAAATTTGTCAGCATATTTTTTGCACAGGTCATATGTGATGGAATCCTTTTCAATTCCGCCAGCTGTACCGTCAGACAAGGTTGGTTTTGATTCCATTTTGATGATTTTTCCTGCTTTAACGGACTCGGCCATAACAGGAGAGTTTTCAGGCTGGACTCCTATGATCTCGATCTCAGGTATTTTATTTTTCAGATATCCTGCGATTCCGGACAGGAGCCCTCCCCCGCCAACAGGGATAATGACCGTATCCATTTCAGGTATCTGTTCCAGAAGCTCCATTCCTATGGTTCCCTGTCCCGCAATGATATGACCATCATTATAAGGTGATATATAGGAAGCCTTTCTTGCGCTGGCTTCTTTTTTGGCCGCCATTTCCGATTCAAGGCAGTCATCTCCAAAAATCCTGATCTCAGGGCCAAATGATTTTAATGCCTCAATTTTTGCACCCGGGGCATAAGAAGGCAGAAAAAGCGTTGCATTGATGCCTAATTTTTTTGCTATATAGGCAACAGCCGCTCCGTGATTGCCAGAAGAAGCGGTTACAATACCTCTTTTTTTTTGCTCCTCATTCAGGGATAGAATCTTATTCAGAGCACCCCTTAGCTTAAAAGAACCGGTTATCTGGATATTTTCCAATTTAAGGAATACTCTGCTTTTTATTATTTCGCTCAAATAAAAGGATTGTTCTAAAGGTGTGCGTCTTATAAACTTACGTATTCTCTTCCGGGCTTTTCTGTATTCCTTTTCAAAGTCTGTTGTTTTATTTGAAAGGTTCATTGACACCTCCTCTCTTTTCTCTGTCAATTTGTTTGGATGCGGATGCCTTTCGTCTCCAGTAATAATAAACAGGTATACCCAGGAGAACGAGAACGATTCCTGCTGATGATTCGACTGTTTTTTCAATCAAGGTGTTAATAAGGATGCCCGTGGAAGCAAGTATGAATAGGGCAGGGATGAAGGGATAGCCCCACGTTTTATAAGGCCGCTTCATCATTGGATATTTTTTTCTTAAAGTGAAAACCGAAGCGGCTGCCGCTGCCCAAAACGCAATGGCGGCAAACATGGCAAATGTAAAGATTTGTTCGAATGAGCCCAGGAGAGTCAGGAAGGACGCCCATAGAGCCTGCAAGAGAATGGCTGCCCCCGGAGTGTGAAATTTTGGATGTACCTTTGAGATTTGTTTAAAAAACAGCCTGTCTTTGGCCATAGCATAATACACTCGTGGACCGGTCAGTATAGAGCCGTTCAAAGAGCCAAACGTGGATATTATGACGGCTAGGGATATAAAAATTCCTGTTGAAGTCCCGAATAAAGAAGAGGTGGCCTTCTCTGCTATTCTTACCACGCCTATCATTTCCGGGATGGGAAGTGCGCATAAGTAAATAAAGTTTATAAGAAGATACAGGAGTGTAACTCCTAAAGTTCCAAAAAAAAGCGCTTTGGGAAGATTTTTCTCCGGTTTTTTTATCTCCCCGGCTACAAAATTCACGTTATTCCATCCGTCAAAAGCCCATGACACAGCGACCAGGGCTACTCCAAATCCGATAACGAGTTGGGATAGGCTCATCCCTGTGGGATTTAAAGTGAGGTCTGCGGACGTGCTTTTTCCTAAAGCAAATCCAAGAATAATTATAGTGCAAATGGTTCCTATCTTTACAACGGTTATGAAATTCTGGATCCCTTTTCCTAATCCCACTCCTAAAAAATTACACAGAGACAAAAAGGCAATGATCCCTACTCCGACCAGCTGGCCAGCAGAAAGAGAGTAAGTAAGGGGCTTTTGAAAGAAATTGATATCAAATGAAAAGAGTATGTTGTGGGTGGAAAGAGGAGGAAAGAGATGGCCTGTGTATTCAGAAAAGGCAAGAGCAAGGCCAGCTATGCCTCCGGTCATATACACCAGGAAGAGTATCCATCCAAAAAGAAATCCGGCCAGCGGGCCGTAGGCTTTTTTGAGATAAACATACTGCCCTCCGGCTTCAGGCATGGCTGCTCCCAGTTCAGCATAGGTCAAAGCGCCGGCAAAAGTAAGGAGCCCTCCCACTACCCATGCTAGAAGAATAAGAGGGGCTGAGGGTATTGATTTTGCCATTATTCCCGTGGTTAGAAATATTCCGGAGCCAATGACAATGCCCATCATCACCATTGTGGAATCAAAGAGTCCGAGCTGACGGACCAGCTTGCTCTGTTTGTTCTGTCTGTTTTCTTCCATGTCGGATATTATGTTTATAATATATTTTTCTGCAACTTTAAACTCATTTAATGTACCTGCACTATTCATAAAAAAATGGCGATGAGCATTTTTTTGCCATTAAGGCAGGCCACACCTGAATTTCATTAGGCTCTCTTCAACCTCGACTTGTTCATCATCCTGGTATATACTGTATTTCTCATAAGGAATCCAAGATAAAAAAAACAGGAGAAATGACATGAAGACAATCGGATTGATAGGAGGAATGAGCTGGGAGTCTTCCCTTGAATATTATAGAATTATGAACCAGGCCGTTAAAGAAAAACTCGGAGGTTTTCATTCAGCCAAATGTGTTATGTACTCAGTCGATTTCGAAGAGATCGAAAAACTCCAGCATAAAGGCCAATGGGATGAACTGACTGACATCATGATAGATGCGGCTCAAAGAGTTGAAAAAGCAGGAGCTGATTTTGTCGTCATCTGCACAAACACCATGCACAAGATGGCCCCGGAAATTGAATCCCGCATCACTATTCCGTTACTGCATATTGCGGATGTCACGGCAGAGCAGATAAAGATAAAAGGCCAGAAAAAAGTCGGACTTCTCGGAACAAGATTTACTATGGAGCAGGAGTTCTATAAGGGAAGGTTAACAAAAACACATGGTATCGAAGTAATTATTCCCGATGAAGAACAGAGAAAAATCATCCATAACATTTTATACAATGAACTGGTTCAAGGAGAAATAAGCAAGGCATCGAAAAGTAAATTCAAGGAAATTATAGTATCCCTCAAATCAAGAGGAGCCGAAGGAGTCATACTGGGATGTACGGAAATTCCTCTCTTGGTAAAGCAAGAAGATTATGATATCCCTTTATATGATACTACTGACATTCATGCCCGGGCCGCGGTTGAATTAGCTCTTAAAGAGTGAGTTCTGTCCCCTCCCAATCATTTTACGAACAATTTGATTATATTCCATATCCCGATGAGGGATACGATGGATATGACCGCGATTCCCAATAAATTCTTTTTGGAATCGTTGGCCATTTCTTTCATTCTTTTCTTATCATTGAGCACTATTAAAAGGAACAGGGAAGCCACAGGTAAAATAATGCCGTTCGCTACCTGGGCAAAAACAATAACGGATATGGGATTGAAATCAAACATGGAGACGATAATACCGGCTAAGATGACTCCCATCCATACCAGACGAAAAGATTTTGTGTTCTCTTCTTTCCATCCTAACACGCCTGAGGAAGCAAATGCCGCAGCATAGGGCGCTGTGATTGCTGAACTCATGCCTGCAGCGAAAAACCCAAGTCCGAATAGAAAATTTGTCAAAGGCCCGAAAAGAGGTTTGAGCTGCTGGGCCATCTGGGCTCCGCTGTCAATGTGGATCCCTTTTTGGAAAAAGGCAACACTTGAAGTTATAATGATGCAAGCGGAAATAAAACCTCCCAGGCAAATGGACAGGATCAAATCTTTTCTAAAATCTTTGAGATGAGTTCTTGACCTCCATTTTTTCTTTACTGCAGACGAGTGAAGAAAAAGATTATAGGGGACCACAGTGGTGCCGATAAGGGCCAGCACGATGAAAAGAGAATTTTTTGGAAGCGAAGGAACCAATCCTTTTAAGATAAGAGTGAGATTCGGTTTTATTATGATGAGGGCTGTGATGAAAGATGCGCTCATAAGAAAAACCAATGATATTAAGGCTTTTTCGATGATTCGGTATTTTTTCAATCCAAGTAAGCCTATGGATGCTGCGGATATCAATAAGACCCATATTTTATGGGGTAGGGAAGTGATCATTTCGAGCCCCAGTGATCCTCCGATGAGGTTCCCGGCTTCATAAGCCGCACAGCCAAAGGAAATAGCTGAAATCGTTAAGCTTATGAATATGATTTTTGCGAATTTACTGCTGGGGTATTCTCTCAAGGATTGACCGAGGTCAAGCCCTGATCCCAGGGAGAGCCTTCCGGCCATCTCTTGAAGTATTATCGTGGTCGCTGTGGCAAAGACAAGAATATAGATTAAAGAATATCCAAAATCCGCACCTGCTATGGAACAGGTGGTCACAGTTCCCGGGCCTATAAAAGCGGCTGTAACCAGAAATCCGGGTCCGAAGCGGCTTTTTCTAGTCTTTCCTGCCATAGCCGCCCCCACCTGGCGTCTCTATGTGAAGTACATCACCAGTATCTGCTTTTAAATTCACTTTCGAACCCAATTTTATTTTCTGTCCATTCGAACGGATCAGACTGTTCACACCTTTTTTTCCCTGCCCTCCTCCTTCAAGACCATAAGGAGAAAATCTCCTTCTTTCTGAAATGATGGATATTTGTGTGGGAACACGGAATTTATATTCACGGATGATTCCGTCTCCTCCTCTGTTTTTACCAGGGCCTCCGGAATGGGATCTCAGGGCATATTTTCGGATGTAAAGCGGAAGGTATTTTTCCATGGCTTCAAGAGGTGTGTTTAGAGAATTTGTCATATGTGTATGAACACCGCTCAGTCCGTCATAGTTAAATCCAGCACCCATACCGCCGCCAATGGTTTCATAATAAGCAAATCTGGATTTTCTTTCCGGATCGAAACCGCCGAAGGTGACATTATTCATGGTTCCTGAGCTAGCAGCCGGTATTTTTTTTGGTGCTGCCTTATAAAGAGCTCCTAAAAGGACATCGACGATCCTCTGCGAGGTCTCTACATTGCCTCCTGCTGTGGCCGCCGGATATTCGGCATTTAGTACCGTTCCCTTCGGAGTGATGATGGTCAATGGCCTGAGAAGACCTGTGTTAAAGGGCATGTCTTCTTCCACCAAGGAACGGAACACATACAAAACAGCAGAGTAGGTCACAGCCGAGTTTGCGTTAATGCCGCCGGATACCTGTTTCGAGGAAGAACTGAAGTCTATGATAGCCCGGTCTCTTTTTATTGTTATTTTGACCGCGATTTTAACTGGATCTTCACTGATGCCATCGTCATCCATATAATCAGAAAACTCATATTTTCCGTCCGGAATGCTTTTTATGGTTTCCCTCAATATTTTTTCCGTATAATCCTGAATAAGAGAGGTGTATTCAGTGATGATTTTGAGTCCGTATTTTTTAATTGTCTCTTCCAATCTTTCCCTGCCTTTATTGTTTGCAGCGATCTGTGCTGTAATGTCTCCTCTCCTTTCTTCAGGAGTGCGTACATTGGCAAGTATGAAGTTGAGAACGTCCTTATCCAGTTCTCCTTTTTTTATCAGTTTTACAGGAGGGATGATAAGGCCTTCCTGGAATATTTCTGAAGCCAGAGGCATGGAACCGGGACTCATTCCTCCAATATCAGAGTGATGAGCTCTGTTCGCAACAAAAAAGGAAAGTATGTGCTCATTGAAAAAAGGAGAAATGCATGTCACATCCGGAAGATGAGTCCCCCCTTTATACGGATCATTCAAGATAACCATATCTCCTTCTTCAAAATCTACATAGTCCAGGGAAGCCTGAACTGAAAGCGGCATCGCACCGAGATGTACCGGAATATGAGATCCCTGGGCAAAGGTCTCTCCTCTTTTGTTAAAAAGAGCGCATGAGAAATCTTTTCTTTCTTTGATATTCGGAGACAGGGAAGTCCTTTCCAGCACAGCTCCCATTTCCTCTGAAATGGATATGAATAGATTCTTGAAAAGCTCAAGTTCAATGGGGTCAAATTGACTCATGTTGCTTTTCCTTTCCGGATAAAATGATATTCAGATACACATCGATTTCAGCTTCGTATTCAATGGGAATGAATGTTGTGGATTCATAGTCCACAATAAGAGCCGGACCGTAAATTTTATTTCCGGGTTCCAGGAGGGAACGTTCATAAACCGGAGAAGCATTATGTCTTCCCTTGTAATAAATATTTTGTTTCTTAATGAAGGCTTTTACAGGATCGATTTTTCCCCCGATGACTTTTTTTAATTTGATTTTAGGTGTTTTTCCTTCTGCTTTGGTTCTGACATTAACGATTTCAACAGGGCGACCCGGATGGCTGTACGAATACAACTTTTCATGTGATTTGTGGAAGTCATTAAGATAAGCAAAGCCCTTTATATAAGGAATGGTTATTTCATAAGACTGTCCATAATACCTGAGGTCCAGGAACCTTTTCAGCTCGATATTTTCCTTGGAAAAACCTTCCTTGTGCATGTCGGTTAAGGCTTTTTCTTCCAGTCTGATAAATTCTTTATCGAGGTCACTTTCAGAGGGCAAAGAATCTACGGTTTTCAGCACAGACTTTGAATAATCTCTGGTTGAATCAGCCAGAAGCAAGCCCAATGATGAAAGGACTCCTGCATTTTTGGGAATCAGAACAGTAGGGATTTGGAGTCCCAGTGCAATCTCTGCGGCATGCATTCCCCCTGCCCCCCCAAAGGAAAAGAGAACAAAATTTCTGACATCGATACCTCTTTCTATGGAAATAACCCGTATGGCTTTACTCATATTTGCATTAGCGATTTTAATGATTCCAGATGCTGTTTCTAAAACGGACTTGTTTATTTTGTCTCCCAGTTTTTTGATGGAATCAAAACTCCTTTCTGGTAAAATTTTCATGTGTCCGCCTAAAAAGTGTTCAGCTGATAATCTTCCTAGTACCAGATTTGCATCAGTAACGGTAGGAAGATTTCCTTTACCATAGCAGGCCGGACCCGGATCAGCTCCCGCACTTCTGGGCCCTACTCTCAGGGAACCCCCTTTATCCATAGAGGCAATCGATCCTCCTCCGGCACCTACTGTGTTAATATCGATGATAGGCAGTCTGATAGGAAATTCGCCTATTTTATTTTCATTCGTCCTCTGTATCTTTCCGTCAATTAAAGATACATCCGAAGAGGTTCCTCCCATATCAAAAGTGACCATTTTGTTGAAGCCAGCTTTTCTTCCCACATAATAAGCAGCCACCACGCCTCCAGCCGGGCCTGAAAGAGCGGTTCTTATAGGTTCTTTTTTCGCGGTTTCCGCTGATATATGGCCTTCGTTCGATTGCATTATACGAAGGTATACATTCTTTAAGTTTTTTTCCAGCTTGGCCAAATATTGGCTTATGACGGGCATTAAATAAGCGTTTACTGTGGTCACTACGGTTCTCTCATATTCTCTGTATTCAGGCAGAATCTCGCTTGACCTGGAAACAGGATAACCAGCCTTTTCAAAAATCCTGTGTACTTTTGTTTCATTTTCAGCATTGGCATATGAATTTATGAATGAAATGGCCACGGCTTTTGCCTTCATGTCTTTTATTTTTTTGACAGTCTTCACGATATCTTCTTCAGTGATATTCATGAGTATTTCACCGGAGGAGGAAATTCTTTCATTAAGCCCGATACATCGGGAACGGGGTAGAAGAGGAGTTCTTATCTCTCCTTTAAGGGCATAAAGTCTGTTTCGTGTCTGCCTTCCTATGAACAGGATATCTTCAAATCCTCTGGTTGTAAGGAGGACAATAGGCCCGCCAGTCCTTTCCAAAAGGCTGTTTGTGGCAACAGTGGTACCATGGATAATGCGGATGGAATATGTTTTTTTTAAATATTCTGAAACTCCTTTTAAGATAGAATCAGATGGGTCTTTGGGTGTTGAGGGGATTTTTTTAATGTGAATTTTTCCATCAGAATATATGAAGAAATCCGTAAAGGTCCCCCCCGTGTCAATACCTATTCGTATCTGTGTCCTCATGAGAGGTAGATTATGCTTATGGGATACGGAATGTCAAGAGAGCCTTCTCATCATTGCAGAAGGACAGAAAGTGAAAAGGTCTCAGGAGCAGGTTTTGCATTTAAATTCATATATAGACATTGTTTTTTTTTATTCAAAAAATGATAACTGAAAAAGATTTCAAAACAAAATATCGTTTACTATTTTTTTCAGGTTGTCTTCATCGACCGGTTTGGTCATATATCCGGAATGAGGGATAGAATTTGCCTTTTTTTCTGTGTTGCTGTCAGCAAAACCAGTCAAAAAAACGACCGGGATTTTATGGTCATTTATCACTATTCTAGCTGCTTCGATTCCATCTATCTTACCCTTAAGTCCTATGTCCATCAGCACTAAGTCGGGTTTGTTCTTTTTTATTTTCTTAATGGCATCTTCTGCGGTAAATGCGATCTCAGATTCAATGTCCCCGAAATTGGAAAGGGTGCTTTTTAAATCCAGAGATACAATACCTTCGTCTTCAACAATCAGTACTTTTTTCATAATGGGTAAGATCTATCAAAATTCTTCTGGATACTCCTATTATATAACTGTAATGACAATAAATATCAAGGAAATATGTGATTTTTTTAAAAAAATCGATTTATTTGACAGCGATGGCTTCTATTTCCACTTTAACGTCTTTTGGAAGCCGGGCGACCTGCACAGCAGCACGAGCAGGGTAGGGGTGCTTGAAAAACTCACTGTAAACACTGTTCATTTTAGAAAAATCGTCCATATCTTCCAGGAAAACAGTACACTTGACCACATTTTCGAGTGTACACCCAGATTCTTCAATCACTCCTTTGAGATTTGTCAGAGCTAAGCGAGTTTGCTCTTCAATGGAACCCGTATTCAGTTCTCCTGTTCCCGGGTCTATGGCGATCTGACCTGACGCGAAAACAATCCCGTTGGCCTCTATCCCTTGTGAATAAGGCCCGATGGCTTCAGGAGCGTTTTTTGTTTTGATTTCTTTTTTCATTTTAACTTTTCCTCCTTTACAGGATAATAAAAAAGGGCTTGTTAAAGCCATACAACCCAAACTGACAATGACCTCCCTTCTTTTCATATCTCATACCCTTTCAAAAAGCAGTTTCTTATTCGGGTTTCATTAAATCAGAATATTTTTTGCCTTCTCCAAAAGGGTTCAAAGATTTTAAAATCTTTATTTTTTTGTCTTCTTTGGCTAAATCTGTCATTTCTTTTTTGCTTTCAGGTGACAGGATTTTTACAACCGGCCGAAATTTATCCTTTTTGTTTACTTCTTTTACGCATCCTACTCTCTGGTCATTTAAGAGTACGATGGTCCCTATAGGCCAAACACCCATTATTTCAAAGAAGCGATCAACCAGTTCCGGATCAAAACGATACTTTTTTTTCTCTGTCATATTTTTAAAAATATCTTCAAAAGAGAAGCCTTCTTCATATAGGTTTTTTTGAAAAAGCTCGTCATAGACATCACATATTGATATGATTCGGGAAGCAAGATGCGGTTTGATAGAATACTTTATTTCAGGACAGGCTTTGTCACGGATGAAAGGGTGTTCAAATGCAACAACAGTCGGCAAAATTCCCAGGCTGTTTTTATACTCTAGGAGGATTTTGCTGCCGGCTGTTCCATAGTCCTTTATTCCAGCAGACTCGGGATCTCTGGATTCACTATCATCTTTTTCCATTTTTTTGAATGCAGCTATTTCTCCGATATTGTGAAAAAGAGCAGAAATGCCTATGTCAATAATTCTTTCTCTGGATAAGCCCAGCTCAGAGGCAAAAAACATGGACAAGACACTTACATTTAACTGATGAATGAATGCTGGAATGTCCTGGTTCTTAAGTGAAATTAAATGGTCTGTATCGTTATAATTGCCGGCATAGTTTTCAATAAGCGTTGAAATATTGAATCTTAAATCCAGATAATCTACATCTTTATTGTCTAAAATCTTATATATTGATTCTCTTGCCAGTTCTATTGAGTTTTGAAAAGCCGCTTCGTACAGTTCCTTTATAGTCAAATATCTGTCTCCGGTCTTTTCCCTTTCAGAAAGAGCTTTGATTTTTCCAGCTTGGATATTTTTGATCCTGTTCTCTATCAAATACTGCTGTGCATCTTCGGTGAGCTCTTTTACAGGCATGGACAGGAATGAAATAAAATTATCCAGTTCCCGTTGTTCCAGAGGGAGGAAAAAGATAATTTTCTCTACGTTTCTTTCCTTAAGATAGGTCAACAGGGATTTTACTTTTCTGGAAACATCAAAGAGAATTTCATTTTCCCAGGCTAACTCATCGTCTATTATTCCAATGATGAATTTGTTTTTTGTATTCAGGATATTCTTTATCCCTTTATAGGCTTTTTCAATATTTTTTAAATATTCAGGATGTTCTTTTGAATATAATTTTCTTGCCTGTACAGCGGAAGTAAAATCAAATAAGGCTTTTTTGACTTTATCTATCATCCCATTTCCTCAATACTTGCTGCGCATGGTTTCTTAGGTTTTTATTCCACATAAATTTTTTTTCAGACAGAGAAAGCAGGTGCTTTATTGCTGATTTGGCCTCAAGCTCATCAACGATCTGGATATTTTTTTGAAGCCTTTTGTTCATGATACCAAAAGGAGATCTAAAGGAAAACAACAGGTCAAGTGCCTTGTGTTCACTGTTTTCATTACGGGAAAGAAGTGCAAAGGCTTCTTTTTTCAGGTCATACGGTTTCTTCTTAAGAAGAGGAAAGAGAAAGTTATCATCATGCTCTGTGAGCTTCCTCATGGCTTTCAATGTCTTTACTTGAATGGTATTTGTTCCGAGTTTGAATATGAATTTAAGGGTGACCAAAGATACCGGAGAATCTATGAGGCTTAAGTTTTCTGTAATCTTTTGAAGAAACATATCATCACTGGATCTTTGTTCTAAATTAACATTAAAATAAAACAAATAATCTGTAAAAAAACGAAAAAATGCTTTCAAGATATAAGGAGTGATGACTTCTTCTGTAAAGATTTTTTCCAAATATTTATTTTCATCTTTCAGGCTACGGCCTATATGTTCAATGAAATAGTTAAAGTGCAAGGAAAGCTCTCCTTTGAGAATCATCTCTTCTATGAATTCAATTATGGCCGAGTCTAATTTTTTAAAGTCTGATAATGGGGATAAAATATCCCTTTTTCCGTCTATTGTTTCATAAACCTGTTTCAAATATTCAATATCTTCCTTTTCGGTTATGTATTCCCATTCATCAAAAATAGTCTTGAGCAAGCGGGAAGAGTCTTTTTTGTCTGTTTCTTTTTCCAGTATATTAAGGAGGACTAAATGATAGTTTTTCTTAAGGTGTGATTCATCGAAGCTCACTTTTTTGGATTTTTCTGACATATCTTTGAGTAAAGACTGGAGTGATTCTTTGTATATCTCAGATATGAAGGGACTGGATGTGCAGGATAAGAGGTTATTTATTTTTCGGATGGTTTTTTCATCTTCTTTTTCTGATGCGCTGCTCTTAAAAACCTCGGAAAGCGATTCTGCGATTTTATGGTGCTTTTCCTCTTCAATAAGACTGGAAAAAATTTTAAAGTTGACGTCATCAAAATCATCCTCACTTGTTATTTCTTCCCAAAGCGTTGCAGCCAGATCTTTTTCACTCAAATCATTTATGAGAAATTTTAAATTATCCATTTTTTCTTTTGAGGCAATTTGTTTGCTGCTGACAGCTGATTTTATTAGATTTTTTGAAAACGAAACATACTGTTCTTTTTTGTTTTTTCTCAAGTAAGAAAAGAAATTTTTAAAACTTTCGCTCAGTTCATCATCTATGAGAATCTCTTCAGCGCTGACTTTATCATAAATCTGGTCACAATTATCCGCCAGATATTTCATTTTCTGTTCATTTTCTTCCTCTGCCGCCTCTTTTAGAAGATAGGTCCAAAGGTCTTTTATCTCTTCGCCTTCTCCTTTTAACAGTTGAGAATAATCCAGCTCTTGGATCTTTATATTTGATATCCTTTCTTTCTCTACAAGCTTTTTTATCCCGCCGCTTTTAAATATATCTTTTCTGGGGAGAAAGAGTTTGGACAAAAACACGTCGAGTTCATTTGAGGTAACTGCTGGTTTTATTTCTAAAGTCTTTAGTTTTCGAAGATGGCATATATGCGCGACCTCAGCATACAGCTTTTCATTTTTGAGAGGCTCTTTTTGAAAAAAGACGGTGTCCGGAGAAAATCCGATTTGAATGGAACGGTCAAAAAAACTGAATAGTCTGTCCAGCTCGGTTTTTAATAACTTTATGGAATTTTTATAGGAGGGATGATTCCTGTCATATATGGAATAATTTTTCAAAGAAATTTTCAGAGCTTTAAAGAAAGCCTTTATAAGATCATTCTTTTCCATTATACAGGATCACATATAACTTGGCCTGTTCCTATAAAGGAACAAGTTTATCTCCGAATTGTAATACAATCATAAAGAAACTTTAAGAAATATATATTAATTAGCCTGGATGATGAACAAGTCGAGGTTGCTGCAGAACAAAAAAATGAACATCGCCATTTTTTTATGAATAGGTCAGGCTAGTATTCTTCAGAGCTCAAAGTCACCCGGTTTTGACCTTCTTCCTGGCTTATATGTGCAAAATTTTCTGCTTTTTTTATAAGAGAATCTTTTGTGCTTGAAGACTCAGCCAAAACGCCTCCGATGGAAATAGTTGTACGAATGAGGGTGCCATCTACGAGTATGCTTGATTGTTCGGCGAGCAGCCTTAATTTATTGGCAATAAGATCTAATTTATGAGAATCAACATTGCTAAGGATAACAAGAAAAGAATCTTCTTCCCATCTTCCAGTAAACTCAAAAAAGCGGATGTTGTTTGATATGGTTTTCCCTATCATCTTAATGACTTTGTCTTTGACCACAGTTCCGTAGGTTCCTTTTATTGAGTTTACTCTGTCTAAAATACAAAACAAAATTCCTATCCGGAACCCATATCTTTTCATCTCTTCCAATCTGGAAACAAGATTCATTTCAATATATCTTCTGTTTCCCATATTGGTAAGGGAATCGAGCATATTCATATGCCGCAGTTCCTGGGTAAGGTGAGGCATGCTCACTTTTGGAGAGTGCTCATGGAAAGTGATTACAGATGCGTCTACAGCACTGTTCTTGCTGACAATCGGAAGTATTCCCATATAGGCAGGCAATCTAAAACCTTCTCTATGGAGGATATAGACTTTATACGACCTGGGAATTTTATCTTTAAAACTCTGTATCACAGGGCACATTTCAGAGCATGTGAGTAATTTTTCTCCGGGTTCCTGTATGAGAATGTTTTTTTTGCATTTTTGATTGATAAGAGTTTCGGCCTCATTTCCCGAGAGCTTTTCTAAAGATCTGTTCCAGAATAAAATTCTCTGATCCTTATCTATAATACACACAGCTTCATAAATAATATTAAGCAAATCTATGAAATTTCTGTATTCCCACTGGCAAAAAATTTTTTTTAACTGTTCGTTTATTAGTTTTATTGATTTTGAATTGATTGGGTCTTTCATTTTTTCAACCCCAAAAATTTTATATCAAACCACAACCGTATTGTCAATAAAACTCATAATCAGGCATAAGCTGAATTATGCGCGTCCGTTTGTATGAATAAGTCAGGATAATTGATTCGTGGAAATAATAACAAGTTTAATATATTATTATAAATAGGAAGATATTTTATACAGAAAATATTTAAAATAGTGTTGACAATAAAATATCTTATGAATATAAAAAATCTAAGGGGATTCAGATGCTAAAAAATCTGGGAGTTAAAATAAGGCGTGTGAGAGAATCTCTTCACCTCACACAGGAACAAGTATCTAAAGGAACAGGCTTATCAAGTGAATTCATATCCCTCATTGAAAAAGGGAAAAGATTTCCAAGTCTGGATTCTATTGAAAAAATATCAAATTACTTGAATAAAAACATATCCTATTTTTTAGAAGAAGAACCAGATCCTTTTGAGATGATGATGAAAGATAAAGGGATAGCAAAGAACATGAAGTCCGAGTTAAGGACTTTTAGAAAATACTGTCGGGAATACATGAATATGGAAAATACTTTAATGAATCCTATTGAGGAAGCTCCTCTCTATTCAGGTGCTTCACCCGCAGGAATGGCAGATGAAGAAAGAAAAAGGCTTGGTTTGGGAACCCAGCCTGTAAGGAATATGTTCTCTCTGATTGAATCAAACGGACTCCGTATTCTCAGACAAAACATAAAAAAAGGCGTGGAAATAGCAGGAGCATTTGTTTATTTTAAAGAGCATCAGGCAGGATTTGCCTTGATAAATACAGCTCAAAGTTATTCAAGGCAGCTCATAACAGCAGCTCACGAATACTGCCATTATCTTAAAGACAGAGAATTTATCTGTATCTTAGACAATACCGATATTTTCGTTGATGACTATCTTCCCTTATATCCATCGAGAGAAAAGTTCGCCCATTTATTCTCCCTCCATTTTTTAATCCCTGATGACCGGATCAAATGGTTTGTAAACAAAGAATTTCGAAAAGAGAAGATGAAGATTGAGGATATCATCAGGCTCAAAAGATATCTTGAAATGCCTATGGAGATAGTGCTCAAAGCTCTTCTGCGGATAAAATATATTTCGTCATCAGACTATAAGGAATACAGCAAACCGGATTACCTGGATTATGAAAAATCATTGTTTGGATATATCAAAGCGGAGCAGGCTCCCTATGAAAAGAAAGCCAAGGTTATTCCATCGGACAGATACAAAACCTTGGCTGTTAAGGTACTAAAAAAGGTAAATCCGGAATAAAAAGGAAAGCAGGTTAGGTTAACTCAGCCAAGACCTTAACAAGGAATTTCCAGAATATTTCAACCGTACCAATATGAACTCTCTCATCCGGAGAATGGGGGTGTTCGATCGTCGGACCAAAAGAGATCATATCCATACCCGGAAATTTTTCTCCTATAATACCGCATTCAAGACCAGCATGAACAGCTGCGACATGGGCATCTTTGTTGAAAGTATCTGTGTATACTTTTTTCATTTTTTTCAAGAGTTCGGATTCAAGGTTAGGCTTCCAGCCCGGATATCCTTGTTCCCGGACGATCTCAGCATCAGCCATCTCTGCTATGGCATTTATAGCATCTCTTGTTGCCTCAAGGGCCGATGCCGTGGAGCTTCGAGTGCTGCACACAATTTGGACTTTGTCCTGCTTTGTCTTGACAACAGCAAGATTTGTGGATGTCTCCACAAGGCCTTCTATCTCGGGGTGCATTGAAACAACACCATGGGGAAGACTCAGGATAAGATTGATAATTGTATTTTTTTCATCTTGGACTATGGCTTTACCGGGATCATCTGAATATTTTTCAAATGAGTGTTGAGCATCAGGTTCGATTGGCTTGTATTCACTTTTTATTTTACTAAACTCATCTTCAATGATTTTTTTGAACTGGTCCTTGTCTCCGGAGTTAATACCTATGACAGCTTCCGACTCTCTTGGTATGGCATTCCGGAGATTACCTCCTTCGATATTAAACAATTGAAAGGAAAGGTTCTTTGACAGTTTCCACAGGATACGTGACAGTAGTTTTATGGCATTCCCTCTACCCATGTTTATATCAATTCCCGAATGCCCTCCTTTAAATCCGGAAAGCTTTAATTTAAATACGTCATCACAGCTCTTTTTTTCTGTATGAAAGGGAACAAAAATCTGAGTATCGGCTCCTCCGGCACACCCGATAGTGAATTCCCCTTCATCTTCACTGTCCAGGTTCAAAAGTCTTTTTCCTTTTAAAGATCCTTCGGTAAGTTGCATGGCTCCATCCAAGCCGGTCTCTTCTTCAACAGTAAACAAGAATTCAAGAGGGGGATGTGCGATGTCATTGCTTTCCATAATTGCCAGGCAGGCACTTCCTCCGATTCCATTATCAGCACCAAGAGTGGTCCCCTTTGCTTTGACCCAATCTCCGTCTATTTCTGTTTTTATGGGATCCTTTGTAAAGTCATGCTCAACATCTGAATTTTTTTCACACACCATGTCTAAATGGCCCTGCAGGATGACACCTACAGCATGTTCATTGCCTTTGGAAGCTTTTTTTGAGACGACAACATTTCCAATTTTATCTCTTTTGTAATCAAGATTAAGACGTTTTGCTACGGATATGATATAGTCTCCGATCGCTTTTTCATTGCCTGAGCAATGGGGAATTCTTAAAATTTCTTGGAAATGTTTCCATAAAAGAGAAGGTTTCAAATCATTTAATTCTTTAGCCATTTATGTTCTCCAATCATTTTTTAGATATAATACTTTTTTAATAATTGCATAAATGATATGGATAAGCAAGTTTATTATAACTGACCTGATTTACAAATGTGAGGCCATTAATCCGGATTATTCAAGCTGTTTTTCAATATGATTGAGTGTTGTTTCAAAAACGGAAAATGATTTATCACCGTAGAGACACAGAATGATTTCATCGGGATATTCATTATTTTTCATAAAATCCAAACAGACTTTTATCATGATTTCACTGCAGCGTTTTATCGGATATCTAAAAATCCCTGTACTTATAGCAGGGAAAGCAATGCTTTTTATTTTTTTCTTTTTCGCACATTCCAGACTGTTATGAGTGGCTTTCTTTAGTTTCTCATCCTCATTTCCTTCGCCATATACGGGACCTGCGGCATGGATGACATATTTTGCTTTTAGGTTTCCTGCACCTGTTATGACAGCTTCACCTACTTCTATAGGACCTATTGAATTGCATTCTTCCTGAATAGAAGGACCCCCGAAACTTCGAATGGCGCCTGCCACCCCTCCTCCCAGTATCAGCGACTTGTTTGCAGCATTGACAACGGCTTCCGCATCAACAAGGGCAATATTTCCCTCTATTAATCTCAGGATTTTATTTCCTATTCTCGATTCTTTCATTCCCATCTCCCCGTATATAAATTTTCTTTTTATAAAAACATATTATATCAGATTGCTTTGTTATCTCGAATCATTTTTTATCCCTTTTTTCAATTTGTATTGAAAAATTCCCTCGTTATCATAGATCTCCACTTCCTCAAAATCCTTTATGTGATCCAGCACAACGTCTTTATCTCCAACAATAACGACAACAGGGTTTAAAAATCCGATATTTTGAAGTGCCTTGAATACAGAACTGGAGTTAACATACATAATGTTTTCATAATAATTTTTCCAGTAAATCTCTTCCATATCCAGAGCCAGTATTTCAGATGCTTTTAAGGAAAATTCCTTGTGTCCTGAGATTTGAATGGGAAAATTTCCTATTAAATAGGACTTTGCCTGCTCTATCTCATGATTGGGAATCTTATTCATTGTAAGACTTCCTATTTCTCTTAATATCTCTGTAACGGAAGGATATAAATATTCTGTTTTTACCTTTGCTTTAACATAAAACAAATCACAGTTTTTAAAAAGTTCTATTCCGCTGAAAGCCCAGTAGGCATAACCTCTGGTCTCACGAAGATTCATTATGAGTCTGCTGATATGAGAGCCTCCCAGAATCTGGTTGAACACCAGATAAGAGAAATAGTCCTCAGTCTTTTCTTTAGGAAGAATATATCCGATAAATAGAGTGGTTTCATCAGCCTTCGTAAGGTCTGTAAAGCATATCTTCGGTTTTGTTTTGGGGGCCGGAGGTTTGATGTGATATGTTTCAACGTTTTTCTTCACCCATTGGCTCAGATGCTGACCAGTAATGTTTGTGACTTCTGAGAGATTGACATCTCCAATGATAAGAAGCCTGGCATTATTGGGTATTAAAAACTTGTCATAGAATGTCAATAAGTCTTTTCTATTCAGCCTCTTTATGACACTGCTGTTAAACACATATTTTTCGTACGGATGGTTGCGAAACATAATTTGGAAGAGCAGTTTTCTCCCCAGTAATTCTGGATTTGTATTTCTCACTATGTTATAAAACATGTCTCTTTTAACATTATTCACTTCAATTTTTGGAAAGTCGGCCTGGATGAGAAGCTGACCCAGCAGCTTGACCGCTTCATTCAAATACTCATTAAGACAGGTTATGGAAAATACAGAATAATCCGGGTACGTTGAAACGGAAAAATCACCTCCGATATATTCAATTTGTTCTTCGATCTGAGAAGCGGAGAGCCCTATAGCCCCCTTGAAAAGCATATTTGCCGTAAAACTTGCCAGACCAGGAAGGTCATCCGGCGACAGACTCTCTCCAGTCAGGATTATCAGATGTATATCAATAAACGGCTGCGGTTTCCTTTGAACAACTGAAACCTGCAGTCCGTTCTCCAGCATGAAAGATTCAAGAGCAGGAAAATCCAGGTCAGGCAAAGGATAGGGGAGTGGTGGGGTTTTTCTGAACTTCTCTTGAGCTGATAGAGAGGGAGTCATAAAAGACAGAATGAACAAGCCGAGCAGCACACAAACACAGATTTTACTCGGCCGGATATGTGTTTTCATTTGCCTCTCATCTCAACCAGGATATAATTTTCTGTAAAATATCTGTTCATAATGCCTACAATTTCAGGGGAACTAATCCTTAAATATTTGTTTAATTCTCTTTTTAAGTCCCTGATGTCATTTTCAGATAGGTAATACCGGATTAAAAACAGAGCTCTTTTTTCAGGAGAATAGAAATTTTCCATATAGTCTGATTTGTACATGTTTTTGATCTTTATTAATTCCCGATCCGGAATCAAGTATGATTTCAGTCTGTTTATTTCAGAAAATAACGCTTTCTTTGCTATTTCTTTGGTGGCTTCATTATTAGAAAGAACAAAGAATTTGAATGCAGCAAGATCTCTTCTCTTTTCAATACCGCCGTTCATGCTCAGCGCAAGCTTATTTCTTTTCACTAATCTTTTATAAAGCCGGGAACTTTCTCCAGAAAAGAGCAGATAATCTATCATGGATAAAATATAAAAATCATTGGAGTAAGGAGAACCGATTCTATAGCCAAGCCTGAAACCAGGTGTTGAAATGGCTTCGTTTACAGAGATTCGTTCATATTTTTCCTGTATGAGATCTCCTTTGAAAGAGGGTGCTGGGGGTATGTTTTTTGAAGGATCGATGGTGCTAAAATATTTTCTTACCAGCTGGAGTGTGTTTTCCTCATGGATATTTCCTGTTATACAGAGAACAGCATTGTTTGGCTTATAATATGTATTGTAAAAATCTCTAACGTCTTTTAGGGTTATGCTTTTTAAATCCTCTTCACTTCCAATTACGGGATGGTTGTACGAAAAGTCCGGATAGAGCAGTTGGTCAAAAACAAGCAGGCTTTCTCTGAATGGGTCTTCCTTATTCTGGTTCTTCAATGTTTCTATCAATAAATTCTTTGTCTCCTCCACATTCGAATAGTTTAAATTCAGAGAGTTCATTCTGTCTGATTCAAGCCATAGCACGAGAGGGAGCTGGTTTGAAGATACGGTTTGGTAAAAAAGCGTTCGGTCCCTGGAGGTGACAGCGTTGAATTCACCTCCTATTCTGTGTATAAACCTTATGTGCTGCATAGGGCCCACATTTCTTGATCCCATAAACATAAGGTATTCTAATAAGTAGGCCATTCCTGTTTTTCCTTTTTTCTCATAAGCCGAGCCCACTTTATAGGCACAGGCAACAGAGACCAAAGGAAGGCTGTTATCTTTGGAAAGAATAACGGTGAGGCCGTTTTTTAGATTATAAACGGAAAAGGGGAACGGTTCTTGCTCTTCTGCTTGTTTGACTTGAGAAAATCCCATATGAACAAAATGAACCATAAGACAAAAAATCACTAATTTTTTTAAGTTCATAATGGATTTGTTCTTTTTTTCATTCAATCATAATGTACCAATAAGCATAATATAAGAACAGACAAAAGTTCAAGGCAAAACCTGTTCGATAATGGGAAGGAGCCGGTCTCTGAATTCCTTGCTCAAGGTGTTATCGAGAAGTTCTACAGCATAAGCCATAGAATTTTTCGTGCTGCTTTTAATGTTTTGGTAGGCTTTCATCATATCATCATGAGAGTAAATAAGGCCAAGCAGCTTAAAAATATCCCTTAAAGAATGGGATATTTCTTTTTTCTCAGATTCATTCAGCTCTGAATAAATGACGGCTAATTGAGACAGCCTTTTTAATTTATTTAATGTGTATACTTTGATAAACTTGATGTCTAAAAACAAATCGGGTTTTTCCGAACGTATCTTATCAAGTGAATCGATTATATCATCCTCGAGTTCAGCATCGTTCTTTTTTAGATATTTTATGAGGATATCATAAGCCTGTTGACTGCTTTCTCGGGATAAAACTTTGATAATGCCTTTTTTGGTCGGGATACTGCTGTCCGGATCATTAAGACTTTTTTCCATATCAGGGAATGCTGTTCTTCCAAACTTTGTTAAGGCTGCTATTGAATCTTCCGATACTATTGGATTTTGAATTTTTTCTATAAGAAGTGGGATGAATTTTTTCTTCTTTAGTTTGGCCGCACTTTCTATGGCATATCTTGATATCTCCGGGGAGCCGTCTTTGATAAGCGGTATGAGCTTATCAACCAGGGGTGAGTCAGGATTCATGAGACCGATGGCTTTGGCCACTTCCATTTTTTCTATTTCGGTTTCCTTGCTTTTTTCAATCACTTTATCTGTGTATTTAGTCATCAATTCCTGATAAGATTTCAAAGACATCACTTCATCTATGTTAGTTTTAAGGTCCTCCTTGCCTTCTTTGTCTTCTGCAGTATAAGCCCATGAACCTCCTTCTGCGCCAAAAAGGGCATCAAAAGAGGACGCCTTAGCCTCTTCTTTTTTCTGAGAAATAATCCTTTCTAATTCAGGAGTCAGTTTATCCTGTCGTATAAGATCAAAAACATGCATGGCATAAAGAATTTCACTCTTTTTCCTGCTCTCCAGAGTATCAAACACTAGTTTTGTGTAATCCAAATCAACCGTTTCTGAAACTGATTTTTCAGCCCGCTTCCATTTTCTTTGTATGTTTTGTTTTATCACATCGATATACTCTTTATTGATCCTGAGGCTGACTGCGATCCATATTATGATAAAGATGAGAGATACTAAACTTATGTATCTCACCTTAATATTGAGATAGATAAAAACAAAGGCCACAACAGCTCCTATCCCTCTTGCGAACCGCTGCAGAAACATATCTATGAATATTTTGGCCCTGTATCTGAGTTCAGGATCCACTGGAATATATAAAATTTCCCTAATGGATTGGTTGACAGAATAAGAAAGGCTTTTATCGCTGGCTTTAATGGAGACAGCCAGTAATATTACAGGGAAAAAGAAGATTCCTGCACACAAAAAAATAAGCACTATCGGATAAAAGAGCAGGGTTCCTCTGATACCTAACCTTTTTATCATTCCTCCTGTGATAAGGATCTGGATCAAAAAGGCAAAAACCATCACTCCGGCATTAAAAAGCCCGTAGAATGAAGCAAGATTGTTTTCTCCGGAAATATTGTTTTCTATAATGCTGTTGTATTGAAAATCTATGAGCACAGACACTATGAAAGTAAGCGATACGATCAAAGCCATGAGGGAAAGATATGGATTCTTTCTCACACTGTCCATGCATGTTTTAAAGCTTATTCCAGATGGCATGCTTGGATTTTCTTTTTTTGCAGCAGGTGCCTGTTTTTGTTCTGGTAGATGTTCTTTATAGTTTTTAAATATCAAACTGACAACAACCACACACAGCAAAAGCATTACAGATGAGATCAATAACAGATAGTCATAAAGAAAAGTACCTGCAGCGAATTTTGTGAGCAGCCCTCCTAGCAAACCTCCCAGGATCCCTCCGCTTCCTATAAATCCGATGATATTTCTTATTTCCCTTGGATTGAACACTTCGTTGGCGACCAACCAAAAGTGAGTCATGAGTACAGAGATCAGTATGTTAACCCATATCCAGTTCGCCAGAGGGAGCCACCCCAGCTCGGTAAAAAAGAGGAGGAACAAAACAATATTGGTTGCAGCAAAAAAGACAAGACTGTAGAGAATTAATTTTTTCTTTGGTATTTTTGCCTGGAATTTAGCGTGCAGAACAACGACGATTCCTGCGATCAAAGCTGTCAGTAGATACGCATAGGGTAGGCGATCTTTTCCCAGTTTATCGATAAAGTTGGCGTTTCTAACAGACTTTATGATGGTGAAAGGTGACGTTATTAAAAAGAAATATAAGAAAAGGTAAATAGATATTATTTTTTTCTCTGCCTCAATGTTTATAAATTTGGAAAAAAGCTTTTTACGCATGCGATCGTCCACGATCCCCGCTTAGAAAGAACGTGCCTATTCCTTTGAAAAGCTTTCCAATGCTTTTTCTTCGTCATTAAATATTTCAAACACTTTAGATAACATAGTGACCTGAAAAACAAGAGAAAGCTTTGTCGATATATTAGTGAGTTTTAAACTTCCCCCTATATTTTGCGTTGAGATGTAACTCGCTAATATTTCTCCAACCCCGAAACTGTCTATGAACTCAACTTTGTCCATGTTTAAAAGAAAATTTTTATTGTTTTTATCAAGCTGGTTTTTTATGATTTGATGCAGCGTAATGTTTGAGGCTTCGGAACGCCTTATTTCTCCCTCTATGTCAACGACTGTGATTCCTTGCTTTTCCCTAAGGTTTATTTCCATTTTTCTGTATACAAGCTTTTATCAGAACAAAAATAATAAGTCAATTAACCTAACCTATTCATAAAAAAATGGCGATACGCATCTTTTTGTTTTGCTTTCAAGGATATACATGTTTTTAACAAAAATGGCAACTGAAAAGTTTTTGTTTGTTTTAAATCACACATTTTTCTTTTAAGTAATTGAAAAGAATGTCCGTACTTTCTTTGATGTCTTTTTTACTGGTGTCTATGGTTATTTCAGGATGCAAAGGTTCTTCATAGGGAGCGGATATTCCTGTAAATTCCTGGATTTCCCCGGCTCTTGCTTTTTTATAAAGACCTTTTGGGTCTCTTTCTTCAGCTGTTTGTAAAGGGACCTTTAAGAAAACTTCAATAAATTCCCCTTTATCCAGAAGTTTCCTGGCCCTGTCCCTGTCTTTGCGGTAGGGAGATATAAAAGCCGTCATGGTAATGATTCCGGCATCAGAAAAAAGTTTGGCTACCTCTCCTATGCGCCTTATGTTTTCCTCTCTATCTTCAGGAGAAAAAGCCAGGTTCTTGTTAAGGCCGTGCCGGATGTTATCTCCGTCGAGGACAAAGGACAGCTTTCCTTCCTGGAAAAGCCTTTTTTCCAAAGAGCGGGCTAAGGTTGATTTTCCGGATCCTGATAATCCTGTAAGCCAGATAACAATACCTTTTTGACGAAGAAATCCCTCTCTGTCTTTTTTCGTAACTTCTCCCTTGTGCCATGTGATATTGGTCGCTTTTTGAATGGTCATTCTTTTCTCCTTGCAAAAGCTCCTAGGTGTTATTCACCTTTTTATAGTAATCGATAAGAATTTTCGCGACTTCAGGCCGGCTGAATTCTTTAGGAAGCATCTGGCCTTTTGACAGCATCTCTCTTACCTTTGTACCGCTTATCAGCATGCGGTGCTTCTCGTCATGAGGGCAGGTTTTCATGGAAGCCATCCCGTCGCATTTGTGGCACCAGAATGTCCAGTCAATATTCAGGGGTTGGATATGCAGTTCTCCAGGCTTGATTTCTGTGAATATCTTCTGAGCGTCAAAAGGCCCATAATAATTTCCCACTCCGGCATGGTCTCTCCCGATAATCAGGTGACTGCATCCATAATTCTGTCTGAAAATCGCATGAAGCAGTGCTTCCCTTGGGCCACCGTACCTCATCTCCATAGGATATACTTTAAGAACAACCCGGTCCTTGGGATAATACTTATCAAGAAGTACTTCATAACATCTCATCCTGACTTCTGCCGGTATATCGTCTGCTTTCAACTTTCCGACCAGCGGGTGAATCAATATCCCGTCACTGACTTCAAGGGCGATTTTTGTGCAGTATTCGTGACTTCTGTGGATCGGATTTCTAGTCTGGAAAGCAGAAATTGTTGACCAACCCTTTTTTTTGAATATTTCCCTTGTTTGAGCAGGACGGGCATAATAGGAACCATAGAGTTCAGGATAGGGGCCTTCGCTAAAAGCTGTGACTTCACCCCCGAGAAGAACATCATCCTGTGTGTATACTTTTTTCACACCCGGATGCGTTTCGTCTTCTGTAAGAAAAACCTGTTTTGCTTCATGTTTTTTATTGTATTTATATTTGTCCTGTACCTTCATTATCCCCATTAGATCTCCGCTTTCATCGTCTATAAGAGCGATTTTTTCTTCTAATGAAATATTTTTTGCTTCTTCTTTTGTGACTGATAAGGTGATAGGGATCGGCCATAAGGTTCCGTCAGACAAGTGCATATGATCAACCACTTCTTTATAGTCTTTTTCGACCATAAAGCCACTTAGAGGACTGAATGCGCCTATGGCCATCATTATGAGGTCAGAGGTTTCACGCGATGACATCCTCACTTTTGTCAAGGATTCCGCCCTTTTTTTATTTTCTATTAATTCCTTACCTTCAATAAGAAGAGGGAGAAGTTTGCCTTTGTGGGGGGGGATGAGTCCGTTCATAATAATTTTTCTCCTTTATAATAAAATCGTTTCTTTGTTTAAAAAGATTTATTCATAATTAAAACATTTTGATTGTTTTCACGTCTGTATCCTACACTGTCCATTAGGCTCCTAATGAGAAAAACACCAAACCCTCCCTTTTTTTCCTTTTCTATTATTTCCGATATATCCGGTTTTTTAGTGGTCCTCGGATCAAAAGGAATTCCGTCATCCCTTATCTCAAAAAAAATTTTATTCTCTTTGATCCAGCTTTTGATATAAATTTCACCTCTTTTTTTTGGATAAGCATACTTGATGATATTGATGCAAACCTCCACCAGAGACAGTTCCATAATATAATAGTCTTTCTCAGAAATGTCTTTTTCTTTAAGCGAATTTCTCAGAAATGACCTTACTTTTTTTAGTTCCTGTAATTCGCTTTTGACTTTAAGTGTGATCATTTCATGCAAGCCTTATTTATTATCATGAAATTATTCGTAATTCAACCTCTTATATTACCGGTAAAAGAAACAAAAAAGAATTCTATGGAGAATTCATGCGCATAAAATAAAATTATTTCGGGAATTTAAGGTCTATCGTGTTCTTTATGGATCAAATATCCGAAGCATGAAGATAATTGAAATAATGTCATTATTATGTTAGAGTCTTTTCTTACTTCAGCCTTATTTTAATACTGGATTCATATCAGAAAGGAGTTTTAAAGTCATGAGCAAAGACGGAGTACATCTATTTACTTCTGAATCTGTTACAGAGGGCCATCCTGATAAAATTTGCGATCAAGTCTCAGATGCGGTCCTGGATGACCTTTTAAAACAGGATCCAAACAGCCGTGTCGCATGTGAGACGCTCGTTACGACCGGGCTTGTCCTTATAGCAGGAGAAATAACGAGTGATGGGTACTGCGACTTTCAACAAATAGTCAGGAATACTGTTAAAGAAATAGGATACACAAGTCCGAAATATGGATTTGATTATGAGACATGCTGTGTCTTATCCTCCATACACGAGCAGTCACCAGACATCGCTATGGGAGTTAATGAAAGTAATGACCATGAACAGGGAGCTGGTGACCAGGGATTGATGTTTGGGTATGCGTGCAACGAAACCAAAGAACTTATGCCGCTTCCTATTATGATAGCTCATAAATTGGTAAAAAGATTGAGTCAGATAAGACGCAAGGGAATATTGGATTATATACGTCCTGACGGCAAGTCTCAAGTCACTGTTGAGTACGATGGAGACAAGCCGAAGAGAATCGATGCGGTAGTGGTATCCACACAGCACGATCCAAGTATAAAAATGAAAGACTTAAAGATTGATATTGAGCAAAAAGTGATCAGAGAAATTATCCCGGAGAACATGCTGGATAAAGACACGAAATTCTATATCAATCCGACGGGTCGCTTTGAACAAGGAGGACCGTTTGCTGATACCGGAGTGACCGGCCGTAAAATCATAGTTGACACCTACGGAGGCATCGGAAGCCATGGAGGAGGATGTTTTTCAGGAAAAGACCCCTCAAAAGTCGATCGTTCAGGCTCTTATATGGCCCGCTATATCGCAAAAAATCTTGTGGCAGCCGAGATCGCAGATAGGATCGAAGTCCAGATCGCCTATGCCATTGGAGTAGCGGAACCTGTTTCAATCATGGTGGACTCCTTTGGGACATCAAAGGTCCAGGAAGACAAGATCAAAGAACTCATAAGATCTCATTTTGATCTCAAACCAAAAGGAATGATTCGAACATTAAATCTTTTGAATCCGATCTATAAAAAAACCGCTGCTTACGGGCATTTCGGAAGAGATATATTCCCTTGGGAAAAAACAGACAAGGCCGGATTACTGAGAAAAGATGCCGGCCTTTGATTTTTGTCACTATGAATAAAAAATGTCAGCCGCAACCAAGAGGAGCGTCAAATGAATTACGATATAAAAGATATTAATTTTGCTGAGGAGGGGAAACTTCGTATGGAGTGGGCAGCCAGGTTTATGCCTGTTCTTGCGGATATCAAAGAAAAATTTAAAAAAGAAAAACCTCTCAAGGGGTTAAAAATTTCCGCATGCCTCCATGTCACAAGTGAAACCGCTAATCTCATGGAAGCCATCAAAGAGGGAGGGGCCCAGGTAGCTTTGACTGCCTCCAATCCGTTAAGCACCCAGGATGATATTGCAGCTGCATTAGTTAAATTTTATGAGATCCCTGTTTTTTCCATAAACGGGGAGGATAATGAAACCTATTACCGCCACATAAATCAGGCTTTGGACAACAAGCCGCAGATCACCATGGACGATGGAGCCGACCTGGTCAGTACCATACATTCTCAAAGAAAAGAGTTGTTAAAAGACATCATAGGGGGGACTGAAGAGACGACCACAGGAGTGATACGCTTGAAGAGCATGGCCGCTCAAAAAGTGCTGAATTATCCGATTATCGCGGTCAATGATGCCAAAACAAAGCATTTATTCGATAACAGATACGGAACAGGCCAGAGCACCATAGACGGCATATTAAGGGCAACGAATATACTCATTGCAGGTACGAACTTTGTGGTCTGTGGCTATGGATGGTGCGGCCGCGGAGTCTCAATAAGAGCAAGAGGAGCCGGGGCAAAAGTCATTATTTGCGAGGTTGATCCCCTTAGAGCTCTGGAAGCGGTTATGGATGGGTTTCAGGTCATGCCTTTGATGAAAGCATCTGAAATAGGTGATATCTTTGTCACTGTCACCGGGGATAAGAATGTTATCTCAGAAGAACACTTTAATAAGATGAAAGACGGGGCTATTGTTGCCAATTCAGGACATTTTAATGTTGAAATCGATATTCCGGCTCTTTCCAGGATATCGGAACGAAAAAGAAATATCAAAAAGCTTGTAGAGGAATTCACTCTTAAGAACGGACGAAAAATATTTCTCCTTGCAGACGGGCGGCTTTTAAATCTTTCAGCGGCAGAAGGACACCCTGCCTCTGTTATGGACATGAGTTTTGCGAACCAGGCATTGAGTGTGGCTTACTTGTCAAAAGAAGGAAAAGACCTTAAGAATAAAGTGTACCCGGTGCCCAAAGAAATTGATGAGGATATAGCTCAGCGAAAATTAAAGGCCATGAACATAGAGATAGACCATTTGACAGACGAGCAAAAAAGATATTTAGAAGGATGGGAGGAAGGAACCTGATGGGTCAAATTTTTTCCTGTTCTCTTCAATGATCTTAAGATAATTATCTATGTTTTTCTTTAATTCAGGATCTTCTGCAGCAGGCTTGATCTCCAGCAGGATTTTCTCTGCGTTATAATAATCACCGATTTTCATATAGGCGCCTGCTAAATTGAATTTGATATTTATTTCCTCAGGAGCATGTTTTAACGCCCTTTTATAGCTAGCTATGGCGGCTTCGAATTTTTCAAAATTTTCACAGATCACACCATTAAGATTAAGGGACATAACAAGATTTTCATTGAATTCAAGGGACCTCTGTATATATTCAAATGCCTTCTCATTATCCTCTTTTACTAAGTAAAGACGCGCCAGGTTATAGTAGGGGAGTTCCCGGGAATGATATTTTTCGTTTGTCGCAGCTTTAAGAAACTCCTGTTCGGCTTTATCCAGCATCCCCATTTCCTGGTACACAGAACCCAGATAATTATGGGCCTCCGCCAATCCGGGATCCAGGCTCAAGGCTTTTTTGTAGTTCTTTTCAGCTTCCTCGAATTTTCCCAGCATGGTATGTGCCAGTCCCATCCCTAATAACGTCAGTGTGTTATCCGGCTGAAGCAATAAAGATCTGTCTAAATGTTTCAGTGACAGCTCCGGCTGTCCGTTATTGATATAGAATATCCCCAGATTGTACTGATAGTTTGGATCCTTCTCTCGCTTCTTTTGAAGCCTCTGCTGGCTCGTGGCGCAGGATAACAATAATACACATACCATAAGGATGACGATTGATTTTGTTTTCATTTGCATAACCCCCATATCTAAAATATTTTTTCTTCTTTTAATTTTCTTGTCATGAGGTCCTTAAGGGCTTGTCTTGGATCTTTGTTTTTGTAGAGTATTTCATACATCTGTTCACATATAGGCATTTCTATCTCATAGTCTTCAGCGAGCCTTCGTGCCGATAGAGTAGTTGTAACGCCCTCTGCGACCATTTTCATCTTCTTTAAAATACTCTGAATGGAATTTCCTTCTCCCAGTTCAAATCCGACATATCTGTTCCTGCTCAATTTTCCTGTGCAGGTAAGGACCAGGTCGCCTATGCCGGCTAATCCTGAAAAAGTATCAGGCTTGGCACCCATTTTAATTCCCAGTCTCGTTATCTCGGCTATTCCCCTGGTTATGAGTGCTGCCAGTGTATTTCTTCCATATCCAAGCCCGTCTGATATTCCGGCAGATATGGCTATGATATTTTTCAAAGCACCGGCAAGCTCGACGCCAAGTATATCTTCGGAAGTGTAGACCCGAAAGAATTCACTGGAAACAAAAATCTGTATAGTGCGGGCGACAGTGCTTTCCTTTGAGGCGGCAACCACAGCCGTGGGATTGGATTCCGAGACTTCGCGCGCAAAACTGGGACCGGACAGCACTGCTATTCTTGATGCTATTTCCTGATCAAATATTTCCTGCATCAGCTCGCTCATGCGCTTCAGGGATTTGTATTCAATCCCCTTGGTCAGACTCACGATTATCTGGTTTTTAGTGAGAAAGGGAGCAATTTTTCCATACATTTCCCTGCAGTATTCTGAAGGAACAGCAATGAATACAATATCAGTGCCTTTTAAGGCCTGCTCCAAATCTTTATGGAATGAAACAGTTTGGGGGAATTTAACTCCAGGAAGAAATGTCTTGTTCTCTCTATGGATGGAGACCGAATCATATATGTCAGGTTCCCGAATCCAGAGTTTTGTTTCAATTTCTTTCCGCCCAAGGTGAATGCCGAAGGCACTCCCCCAACTTCCTCCTCCTATGATGCTTGCTATCATTCTTCTTTCTCTCCCAATTTTCTTTCTTTGCCCTGCATTAAGCGCTTAATATTTTCCCTGTGCTGGAAGACAATAAGAAGGAAGAGAACCGCTCCAAAAAGGATAAGCTGTTTTTCATATCCGAAAAGCAGGGCAGTCAGCGGAAGGGTCATGATGCCAAGAAGAGAACCTAAAGAAACATATTTTGTTAATGCGATGGTAATGAAAAAGACGACAGCGACTACCGCTAATGAAGGCCATGACAGAGCGAGATAAACTCCTGCGGTGGTGGCTACACCCTTTCCTCCCTTAAACTTTATATATAACGGGAAACAATGCCCTAAAACAGCTAAAAAACCGCAGGAAAGGGAAAAATTTAAGTCATCAAACAATCTTAGGGATAGAAAGACCGGAATGAATCCTTTGAGTATATCGAACAGGGCAGCCAGAAGTGCGGTTTTTTTGTCTGTGAGCCTCAGAAGGTTTGTAGCCCCCATGCTTTTACTTCCGAATTTACGGATATCACGCTTTTTAATCTGCCGGTAGATGAGATATCCACTGGGGACAGATCCCAATAAATATGATAAAAGCGCGTAGATAATCTTCATTGTAATTGGCTCTCGTGAAGTATATCATAAATGGCTCCGGATGGTGTCAGTGTGCTCTTAAATAAAGTGATCCGATCCACTTTTGTGACTCCGAAGTCCTTTTGTTCGGCCCTTTCAAGTTCAGGAAAAAGATCGTGAAGAGCAGGGCCTTTTTTTATTCTTCCTAATGTCAAATGGGGATGAAAACTTCTTTTTTCCCTTGAAAATCCAATTTTTTCCAGTTCCGTTTCTATCTCCGAGTGGAGTGTTTTCAGAGATTGGTATTCATTGAATCCTGCCCATATGACTTTAGGATTTCTGCTTTTTTGTGGAAATGTCCCCGCTCCGACACAAGCCAGTTGAAATGATTCGTGATATTGAGAAATATGGTCCATTACTTCTGTTATTTGGTCAGCTTTTTGTTTCTCTATATTCCCCAGAAATTTAAGTGTGATATGCATAGCCTCAGGTCTTACCCACTTGATCCCTGAACTTATTTTCTTGAATTGAATAACCATGCTGTTGAGCTTTTCTTTTATCCTTGGATCAAGTTTAACCGCAATAAAAGTCCTCATGGAATATTCTTTCACTGTTTGATGGATTTAATGTTCTTAAATAAAATATGTCTTCTCAACATATCCATTGTTTTTTGTGTCGCCTGGGACTTTACGGAGCCTCTGGTGCCTAAAAATTGGCTCTTATCCACTTTTGTTTCATTATTCCAGGATAATGCGGTAAATACAAGACCAACCGGTTTTTCTCTGGTGCCGCCTCCTGGACCGGCAATTCCTGTGATGGCCAGCCCAAAATCAGATCCTGATTTTTTTCTTATCCCCTCAGCCATTAAACCAGCCACTTCAGCACTTACAGCTCCGTGTTCGGTGATCACATTTTCATCGATTTCAAGCAGATCTCTTTTTGCTTTATTAGAATAGGCCTGGATTCCCTGTACAAAATAACTTGAACTGCCTGGTACGTTTGTAATCCGGTGACCCAGCAGCCCTCCGGTACAGGATTCGGCAGTGGATAGTGTATAGTTGTTTTTCAGAAGCAGCTTTCCTATGACTTCCTCCAGTTCTTCATTATTTTCCGAAAAGATATAAATTTTTAAGCGCTCCTTTAATGATTTGACAAGCGGATTGATCACACTTTCGGCCTTTTCAAAAGAAAAAGGAGAATGGCCGGTTATATGAATTTCTATCTGTCCAGGATAGGCAAGAACTGAAAATTCGATTTCAGGGGATTTTGGATATAAATCCGAAAGAAGAGTTTCTGTGCTGGATTCTGTAATCCCTGTGATTTTCAAAACTTTACGAACATTGAACCCGTTTCTGTGTTTTTCCATTCTGGGCATGACTCCGGACTCAAACAGAGTCTTCAGCTCTACAGGCGGACCGGGCAGAAGAACGGCTGTGATCCCTGAGTCCTCAATCCAGAGCCCCGGGGCTGTTCCGACGTTATTTTCAATGACTTCAGATCCTTTGATAACAAAAGCCTGTTTTTTATTGGAAGAGGTCATAATCAAGCCTCTTTTTTGAAACCTGCTTTTTATGTATTCCAGCAGTTCATTCCTGAATTCCAGCTCTTTGCCCCATGCTTCTGCAAAAACTTCTCTGGTCATATCGTCACTGGTAGGGCCCAATCCTCCGATGATAAAAAGCATATCCGCTCTTTTTAGAGCCAGCTTAAAGCAGGATAGCAAAGAAGTGTGGTCATCTCCAACTATGGTCTTAAAAGTGACTTTAAATCCCAGGTCGTTTAACCGGGATGTGATATACAGTGAGTTTGTATCCTGATAATAAGGAGTCAGAAGCTCGGAGCCGACAGCGATGATCTCAATTACTGGATTGCTTTTTTTTCTCATGTTAAAAGGATAACTATATTAAGGATAATACTGGTGTACATTCCAGCAAGGATATCGTCAAGCATAATTCCCCATCCTTTGGAAAATTTTTCCGCCTTTTTGATGAACAGGGGTTTGATTATATCAAAAAAACGAAAAAGGAAGAAAGCGGATAAAACTATAATCCAGGATGGTTTCAAAAGGAAAAGAGCCACAAGCTGCCCCAGTACTTCATCTATGACCACCTCACCGGGATCATTTTTTCCCGATAAAGCCACATACTTGGATGAAGCAGCCACTCCTAATATATAGATAACAAGAAATAAGGGTAATATAAAATGCCAGGTTAACCGGTAAAGTACGTATTTGTAGATAAGCACAGTTATCAGACTCGCTAATGTTCCGGGGGCGACCGGAAAGAATCCGATCCCGAAAAAACTGGATATCATCTTTGAAAAAAATTTCATGTTGTGCATTCTCCGTATAAATCGTAATCATCACAGCCAGTGATTTTGAATTTTTCAATTTTACCTGAAAAATCACTTCTGTCTTTTATGAGGTCGATATAGACCAATCCATCCACCTCAGGGGCTTGATACTGCGTTCTTCCGACCAAAAGAGACGGATCCTCTTCCAACCGTCCTTCAACAATGACATCCATCTGGCGGCCCAGATATTTTCTGTTTTTTTTATATGAATTGTCTGATTGGATATCCATGATCTCACGCAGTCTGTTTATCTTTGTTTCATAATTGACCGGATCTCCGAGTCCATAGCATTCTGTGTTTTTTTCTCTAGAATAAGCAAAGGCCCCTAAATGATCAAATTGTGCCGCGCGTACAAAATTTTTTAATTCCTCAAATTCTTTTTTTTCTTCCCCTGGAAAACCAACGATCACTGTGGTTCTTAAAGCAATATCAGGAATTTTTTTTCTCATTTTTTCCATAAGACGTAAAGTCTGGGTTCCGTCCATACCTCTTTTCATCCGGTCTAGAATTGTACGGTTTGAGTGCTGGAAAGGACAATCCAGATAAGAACAGATATTTGGCTCATTGAGCACTTCAATCAGGGAATCATTGATTTCTTCAGGGTAAGTATAAAGAACTCTGATCCATTTTATTTTTTTTATTTGGGTCAGTTCTTGCAAAAGAAAAGTCAGCCCGTTTTTTAAACCAATGTCCCTGCCATAGTAGGTGGAATCCTGGGAAATGATATTTATTTCCTTGATTCCCTTATCAGCAAGCAGGGAAGCTTCCTGCACAATGGAGGGAATGGGACGGGACCGGTAATCCCCTTTAATGAGAGGGATCGCACAGAAAGAACATTTATGCGAGCATCCTTCCGAGATCTTGATATAAGCCCATGACGGGGGAGTTGAAAGATACCGGGGGGAATTATGGTCGTATAAATAACACCTGTCTGATTTCTTAAAAGATCTGCCTGTTACGATATCTGCTATATGGTTAAAATCCTTGACTCCGGTCCAGCGGTCCACATCGGGAAATTTGGTTCTCAGGTCATTCGGACATCTTTCAGCATAGCAGCCTGCTACTATGACCATTTTTTGACCTTCAGCTCTTAGCTTTGCCTCGATCGCTTTCCTTATAGCGGATTCTGATTCCTTTCTTGCTTCGTTTATGAATCCACAGGTATTGATGATGATGATATCTGCTTCATCTATTTCAGTACTTATTTTATATCCTTTTTCATCGAGATAACCCAGCATGACTTCGCTGTCTACAAGGTTTTTGGCGCAACCAAGGTTGATCAGGGCTGTTTTTCTCATAGGCATATGCGACTAAATTTCCTGTCTCCGGATGTTTGCAGTAAAAATACAAGGCATCGTCAAGGATAAAGGCGGTAAAGGAGCCTGGGAAATGGGATGGTTTCTCGAATATGCTTGATATTACAGATCCAGGCTACAGTACGCTCAATACCAAGGCCGAAACCCGCATGAGGGACAGAACCATATTTTCTTAAGTCAACATACCACTCGTAGTCTTTTTCCGGAAGATTGTGTTCTTTTATCCTCTCCTTAAGCAGCTTCATGTCATGAATCCTTTGCCCTCCGCCTATGATTTCTCCATATCCTTCAGAAGCAAGCACATCCAAACCCAAAACGAGGTCAGGCCGTTTGTCATCAGGCTGCATATAAAATGCTTTTATTTTTGCAGGAAAATGAGTGATACACACAGGTTGTTTGAATATCTTGGATATCAAAGTCTCTTCAGGAGCACCGAAATCATCTCCGAAATTGAGTTCCCTTCCTTTCTCCCTCAATTCCTTAAGGACTTCCTCATAGGTGAGTTTTGGAAAAGGTTTTTTTACGCTCTCAAGAGGTTTTGTGTCTCTCTCCAGTATTTCAAGCTCTGTTTTTTTGTTTTCCAGCACCCGTTCGATCAGATAGAGAACAAGGTCTTCGCTTAGTATTTTTATATCATCCAATTGAGCGAAAGCTATCTCCGGCTCTACCATCCAAAATTCAATCAAATGCCTTCTTGTTTTGGATTTCTCTGCCCTGAAGGTCGGCCCGAAGCAATAGACCTTTCCGAAGGCCATGGCCGTGGCCTCGTTATAAAGCTGTCCGCTCTGGCTGAGATAAGCACTCTGATCAAAATATTCTGTCTCAAAAAGAGTGGTTGTGCCTTCGCAGGCACTTGGAGTGAGTATGGGCGTATCCATTAAACGGAAGCCTCTGTTATCGAAAAAATCCCTTATGGCTTTTATGAGTTCCGTTCTTATTTGAAGAACGGCATTCTGTTTACTTGACCTCAACCAGAGATGCCTGTTCTTCATAAGAAAAGATGTCCCGTGCTCTTTTGGAGTAATAGGATAGTCCTCCGCTATCTGTATGATATCAATGTCGCTGACACTGATTTCATAACCACCCGGAGCTCTTTCTTCCTTTTTAACTTCACCCTTCATATGAAGAGATGACTCCTGAGTCAGCTTATTGAATTTTTCGAAAAGAGGGCTGTCTTTTTGCTTGCTGTAAATCATCCCCTGAACATATCCGGTTCCATCCCTGATGATTAAAAACCTTATCTTTCCGCTGGAGCGCTTGTTATACACCCAGCCCTTTATTTCCACATGTTGGTTCTCATGCTTTGGAAGATCTTCGATATATACCCACTTCATAATGGGAATGATTATAAAAGATATACGTTAAAATGTCTATCCATTTAAAGCCAAAGGCCATGGGATTTTGTGTTTGCAAATTTGAGTTGTTTGTTTGATTTAGATAAAATTCATTTAACCTGACCTATTCATAAAAAAATGGCGATGTTCATTTTTTTTTGCTTCCAAGGGACTACATGCTTTTTAAAAAAATGACAACTGAAATGTTTTTGTTTGTTTTTACTTTCATTTTAATCGCCATTTTTTTACCATATAGGCAAGCCGATCTCGCTGCATCTGCTTCGTTACAGGGTACTCGCGGTGAAGGACCACAGCTTCGCACTCTGTGCCTCGCATCTGCAGCAACCTCGACTTGTGAATAATCCAGGTCAAAAAGAAAATGGCCGAACCAAAATCATTTAAAAAAAGGAAATTAATCATAGGAATCATGGCAGGGGAGCCGGAAGTGTTCTCTATAACCCAGGAAGAGCTAGTAAATCTGTACGGCCCTATAGACATGGAAAGTGACATTTTCCCCTTCACTTATACAGACTACTATTCGAAACGAATGGGGGAGGCTTCCTTGATGAGGAAATTCATAAGCTTTTATACACTGATAGCGCCAGAAACATTGAGTGAAATCAAAATGACCACTAACCGCATTGAAGAGAAGATTAAAACAAAGCTACAAAGCCCTCACCGCATTGTGAATATAGATCCTGGTGTTATCAATGATTCCTCGCTAATAATGGCTACAGTCAAAGATTTTGCCCACCGGATTCCCCTGCTGCAGGGGATATACGGACATCTTGAGTTTCTCTTTGGGAAAAAGGAGATTAGGATCCTTGACTGGACTTATCCTGATTTTAGAGAAAAGACCTACCATTCGTTTTTTCTAAATGTAAGAAAGAAATATCTTGACCAGGTTAAATATCAATTAACCTGACCAATTCAGGTTAAACGGATCCGGCTGATATGGACCTCAAGTTTTCTATGATTTTCGGAAGTTCCTCAAGTACGATTTTGATGTCATCTTCCGTGTTAAACCTGCCAATGGAAAACCGGATACAGGATCGTGCCTGTTCCGGAGTAAGGTTGAGGGCTGTTAAAACATGAGAGACTTCATCCGAATCCTCACTGCAGGCCGAGCCAGTTGAAACAAAGATCCCTTTGGTAGCGAGAGCCAGCAGCACAGCCTCAGCTTCCAGCCTGAGAAAAGAAAAGTTAACCGTGGTTTTTATGCGCTCTTTCTCTGAACCGTTGAATTTGATATCAGGAATATGTGACTCGATTCCTTTTTTGAGTTGTTCCGCAAGGCCGTCAAGTCTCTTCTTGTCTTTCTTTAATCGCTGTGCAGCTATTCGAGCCGCTTCTCCAAAGCCAACAATACCGGCCGTATTCTCCGTTCCAGCCCTCAATCTGCCTTCCTGATGGCCTCCGTGAATAAAAGGATGTATTTCAGTACCTTTTTTAATATATAAAGCTCCGACTCCCTTAGGGCCATATATTTTATGGGCGGATACGGACACCAGGTCAACACCGAGCTTATGAACATCGAAATCGATCTTTCCATAAGTCTGGACAGCATCGGAATGAACCAAAACATTCTTCTTTTTTGCTATATGAATAATTTCTTTTATGGGCTGCAGTGTACCGATTTCGTTGTTCGCGTGCATAATAGACACAAGCGCTGTTTTTTGTGTCACTTTTTTTTCAAGCATATCCAAATCAACAATGCCGTGTTCATCAACAGGAATAAAAGTGACTTTTTTCCCTGATTTTCTCATGTAAAGAGCGGTCTCAATCACGGCAGGGTGCTCGATCGCGGAAGTGACCAACTCGTTCTTTTCAGGATGAGCTTCCATAATACCTTTTATGGCAAAATTATCTGATTCTGTGCCGGAACCGGTAAAGACGATCTCACTTCTTTCTGCTCCCATTGCTTCAGCAATGTTCTCTCTTGCTTCGGTTATGAATTTTTTGGCATCTCTCCCGACAGGATAGAGGGAGGAAGGGTTTCCAAAGTGCTGCTCGAGGAACACAGACATCTTCTTGCACACCTGAGGATCGATTCTTGTTGTCGCGTTATTGTCAAGATAGATCATTTTTCTATCAATCGTTTCAAATCTGTGGTCTATCTGACCTATAAGTATCTTTCTTTGAGAATTTTAACGACTTCCAGTCCCGCTCTCTTCTGTCCTTCGGCACAGGCAGCTCCTATATGAGGAGCAGCGATGACATTTTGATGATCTATCAGTTCGAAGCTGTCAGGGGGTTCTTTCTCATACACATCAAGAGCCGCTGCTTTGACTTTGCCTTCGTTAATGGATTTTAAAAGGGCCTTTTCATCAACCACGCCTCCACGGGCTGCATTGACTATCACAACGCCCTGTTTCATCTTTAAAAATTCTTCGTCACTGATAATGTGTTTTGTGCCTTCAGTCAAGGGCAGATGCAGGGATATGAGGTCGGCCTTCTCTAAAAGCTCGTCAAGCGGAACCTGTTTGACATCAAGGTCGGTTTTAATGTCGACAATATCATAAGCAATGACCTTCATACCAAAGGCAATCGCCCTCTGTGCTACGGCAAGGCCTATTCTTCCGCTTCCTATGATGCCCAGTGTTTTTCCATATAGTTCACTGCCTTTCAAGGCCTTTTTCTCCCATTTGTGTTCCTTCATAGACAGATTTCCCCTGCCGTGCCACCGCACAGCCCCTAACATCAATCCGAAAGTATGCTCTGCTACGGAAATAGTGGTAGCCTTGGGAGTGTTGGCCACAGCAATGCCTTTTTCCTCAGCGGCTTTAAGGTCGATATTATCAAGTCCGATTCCAGCCCGAATAATAAGCTCTAAGTTTGAAGCGGCATGGATAACGTTTTTTGTTATCTTTGTCGCGCTTCTCACCACAGCCACATTATAATCAGAAATTGTTTTTATAAGTTCTGATTCGTCCATTCCGGTTTTTACAGTCACATCAAACTCGGACAGCGACTTAAGCTCTTCCAAGGCATCCGGGTGCAAAGCATCACATATTAATACTTTTTTCATCACAAATCCTCCTTAAAAATATTTTCAGCCGCTTTAATGGACTCTCCGAATTCACATTCATATCCGAGCTCTGAAAGAGTCATTTCAAGCGCTGATAAAGCGGTTATTATATCAAATCGGCCTATATATCCTAAGTGTGAAATTCTAAAAAATTCCCCTTTATGAGGCGCCTGGGAACCGGCGATATAGACCCCATATTTATTGTGCATTATATCTATGAGTTTGAATCCGTCTATTCCTTTGGGTGTTTTCACTGCAGTCAGTACATTTCCCGGATTATCGGCCAGAAATTCGAGTCCCAGAGCGGTTACTCCTGCTCTGGTCGCTTTGCCGAGTATTCTATGATGCTCTATGAGCTTTTCAAGCCCTATCTCCATTATCATTTCCAAAGATTTTTTTTGCTGGATGATGAGAGATATAGCAGGTGAATAAGGCGAGGTTCGGTTCTCCAGGCTTTTTTTGGACGCTTTGGCATCAAAGTAGTATTTGGGGAGCGAAGATTTCTCAACAAAGGCCCATGCCTTTGGGCTGAAAGCTATGTACGAAAGTCCGGGGGGGATCATGAAGGCCTTTTGAGAGCCAGCGATCAAAACATCTATATTCCAGTCATCCATAGGGCAGGGAACAGCCCCTATGCCTGATATCCCATCAACCACGAGCAGTCCCTCTTTCTCTTTAATGACCTCACTGTATCCCTTAATATCATAGACAGCTCCAGTAGATGTCTCTGAAAGTGTTGTAAACACAGCTTTGACACCAGGTCTGCTTGAAAGTTCGTCTCTGAGATTTTCCTTTGGATAGTCTTTTCCCCATTCGAGTTTTATGTTCCGTGTTTTCAGGCCGTATTCCCTGCAAATACAGGACCATCTGTTTCCAAATTTTCCTCCATTTAAAACAATCACTTCGTCTTCAGGGGAAAGTATATTCACTACAGCAGCCTCCATAGCTCCGGTACCGGTAGAAGCAAGGATAAATACATCTTCTTTTGTCTGGAACATGTATTGAAGACCGCGTGTGACCTCCATAAAAATCTCGGAAAATTCAGATGTTCTATGATGGATTATGGGCTCAGCAGCAGCGGACAGGACGCTTTCGGGAATCGGGGTGGGGCCAGGGGAAATAAGATATTTTTTTTTAATCATCTTTTCGACTTTTATTATATTGATTTTAATGAATAAGGTAAATAGTAATTTATTTGGATGAAGCATCTCCGGTCCAGCCCTTTTAAAGGAGACCTCATCCTCTGTCTTTCCATTCTGAATGTAATGATTTTCTTGACATGTTCCCTTGTTATGATTAATTTTTTAGCCATGTCTATCTTCTTTTATCTGGGAGAATCTGCCTTTGTCGTGCTGTTTATGGGTTTACTGGTGTTCAACGTATTCAGTGCTGTAGAAAAAGAAAAGCGTGCTTTCTGGAGAAGCCTTCACGTTATTTTAGGGGTATTGTTTCTCAATGCAGTTCTCTTATTGCTGCCTGTAAAAATCAAAAACATCATTTTTGGAGCCTTCTTTTTGTTATTCCTCATGCTTTTAATATTTCTCCTTTTTTCTCCGAGACCGAATAGCAGCATAAAAATAACAGGAAAACAGAGAAAAAGGGATGAAAGGGACATTATCTTCTCAAGATTTGACCTCAAACAAGGATCTCATCGTTACCATGAATATTATAAAAGAAAAAAAGAATATAAGAATATAGATGAGCGTATCAGAAAAAATCCAGATATACTCACATCCTATCATATGGCCAGAGATAGAATCAATTTTTCTTTGGCTGACTCAGAGTTTGACTTTCTGGAATATCTGCTGAACAGAACAAAAGCTGATATTTACAGTGGAAAAATGGACATGGGAAAGCAGGTGAACTCCCACCTTGTAAAAAATGTTCTGAAATACCTTGGAGCTGACATCTCTGGGATCTGCGAGCTGGATCAATCTTATGTTTACTCTCATGTGGGAAGAGGGCCTGATCCATACGGTTCGACCATAGAATGCAGCCATAAATACGCCGTTGTGTTTGCCATAAAAATGGACTTTAAAATCATTTCTCTGTCTCCCAAACCTCCAGTTATTGTTGAAACCGCTCATAAGTATGTCAAAGCGGCCCAAATCTCAATCATCACAGCAAACTTCATTCGAAAATTAGGACATTCTGCAAGAGCCCACTTTGCAGGAAGCGATTATAAAGCCATTGTTCCTCCTTTGGCCTATAAAGCCGGCCTTGGGGAAATTGGAAGATTGGGGATTTTGATCACAGAAGATTATGGTCCCAGAATAAGGCTGGGGCTCATAACCACTGATCTTCCTCTCGCTACAGATAATCCAAAAGTATTTGGAGTCCAGAATTTTTGTCAAATATGTAAAAAATGCGCTTTAAACTGTCCTTCCAAAGCGATCCCTATTGGGAATAAGAGAGAAGAAAACGGTTCTGAAAGATGGATAATCAATAGGGAAGCATGTTACGAATTTTGGAGAAAATGTGGGACAGACTGTGCCAAATGTATTTACGTCTGTCCTTACAGCAAACCAAATAATTTTATGCATAAAATAATAAGAATCGCTAACTCAAAATCCACAGGCTTCCAGAAGCTGTCTGTAAAAGGGGATGATTTTTTCTATGGAAGAATCCCCAAAGAAAAAAGATCTCTTGATTGGACAAAGTAATAAATATTTTAGATACTTATTCCAGGTTAGTCGATAATGTATCCAAAAAAAATAAAAGGAGAGTAAAAATGGGAAAAAGCCGCAGGCAGTTTTTCAAGGAGGTAGGATTAGGTGTCGGTTCTCTTGGAGTTTTCGGACTGTTAAACCGAGATGCCCGGGCAGCACTTAATTCAAAGATCAAGGAGGTCAAAAACATCCCCGCAAAAAAAGTGGCTGAAGACGAAGACTTCTGGTTTTATGTCCAGCAGGCTTTTAATATTGACAGAAGTTTTATAAATCTCAACAATGGAGGAGTCCACCCCGCCCCTAAAATCGTTATAGATGCGGTCAAAAGGTACATGGATTTCTCAAATGGAGCCCCTGCTCATAATTCCTGGCGTATCCTTCGCCACAGAAAAGAACTCATAAGGAAACGGCTGGCAGACACATTTGGATGTTCACCGGAGGAAATCGCTTTCACGAGAAATGTGACAGAATCCATGCAGATCGCACTTTTAGGATTGGAGCTCAAGCAGGGAGATGAGGTTTTGACCACAACTCATGACTACCCCTCAATGAAAAACGCTCTTTATCAGCGCCAGATGAGAGAAGGTATCAAAGTCAATATGTTCTCATTCCCGTACCCTCCAAAAAATATGGGCATTCTTACGGATCTTTTCGAAAAAAATATCACTCCGAAAACCAAACTCATCCTGTTGTGCCACATAACAAACCTGAGCGGGCAGATATTCCCTGTAAGGGATATATGCCGGTTAGCTAAGAAACATGGAATAGAAGTGGTCATAGACGGAGCCCATTCATTCGGCCACTTTGTCTATAAGCAAAAAGACCTCGAATGTGATATTTATGGAGCCAATCTCCATAAATGGATGATGGGGCCCATAGGAACAGGATTTCTCTATGTGAAAAAAGATAAGATAAAGAAAATATGGCCTCTGTTTCCGGCTCCAGATCCTGACAGTGATGATATCAGAAAATTCGAGCATGTGGGCACGCAGCCGGAAGCACTCAAGCTAGCCCTCGGAGACGCCCTGACCTTTCATCACGGTATTGGCGGGGAAAGAAAAGAAGAAAGATTAAGATACCTGAGAAATTATTGGGCAAAAGAGATCGAACAGCTTCCCGGAGTTAAGCTTTTAACCTCTTATGATCCCGTACAATCCTGCGGCATAGGAACTTTTTCCCTGGAAAAGGATGATATAACAAAGCTGCAGCAGCAGCTTCTCGATAAACTCAAAGTCTACACCATCACTGTAGGTATTCCTTCTCCACAAGAAGGAAAGGAAAACATTACAGGGATGAGAGTGACTCCGAGTATTTACACAACTCTTGATGAGCTTGGTATTTTCATAGATGGTGTGAAAAATTTCATAAAATCCGGTTCAGTATGAGGTTTCTCTAGTTCTGTTTGTGTATTCGTTCCAAACATTGGGGGAATAAAAAAATTGATTTAAATCGAAAAAATACGTAAATTATTCTAACAGAGGAAATATGAACAAAAAGCTTGCATGGATTCTTGTTTATGTGATGGTGCTCACTTGTGTTCCTAACCTTATTGCCGAAATATATTATCCATGGAAAAAAATATTCATAGGTGCCCTGGATGCCTCAAATTGGGCGGGGCTTGTCTTTGTTCCGGAGATAAAAAATGCTTTTGCATTCAGAATTCGTGTCATAAAAGAAGACAAAACCGCAGAAGGATTGGACCTTCACTATCTCATTTCAGAGGTAGGTCCCCAAGCTCCTGATGGGTCCTATGCAAGAATAAAAATAGATCTGGGTCTTGCCTTAGGAAGAGAAGAAGAAACTCCCATTTTGAAAAAGCCTTCCAAAAAGTCCGAAACACTTATACTGGAATGGTCCAGAAAGGATGAGAAAACGGTTATAGGAAAGATTTCTGTTCCAAAAGATGTGGAGATACAAATCGTCCATTATTTTCCATGGGATACTGACGGAGAATACTCTCTTTTAGAGGATGGAGAAATAAGCGGATTGAGTTCTCCTCTAAAAAACTATCATTATCTCTTCTGGCCCCACACTCAAGGGGAACAAATACGCTCACCAGAAAAAGAACTGATCTTATCCTTTCCATCAAAAAAGGGCAGAGAAATCTATTTTACTGCCGGAGTGGGAGAGAATGTTCAAAGCCTGAGAAGCCGTTTGCTGAGTTATAAAAACACAAAAACAATAGGTTCTATACTGGATGAGGAAGAAAAAAGATATGAGAAGAGAAGAATCAAAATAGAGGGACTTTACGAAGGAGTGTCAAGAGCCATTACAAACAATCTTTTCTGGATGACCCTTTATCAACCGGGGAAGAACAGATATTACATACCGGCGGGAAGAAGATGGGTCTATCCAAAGCAGGATGGGACACAAGACAATTGGACCCTGTTTGAGTGGGATTCTTTTTTCAATGCGCTTCAAACCTCAATAGAAAGTGCAAAGCATTCAAAGGATATCTTAGAATCTGTCCTCCAGACCCAATACCCGAACGGCAATATCCCTAACTGGAGAAGTGAAACGGGAGGAACTCCTGATCGTTCACAGCCTCCGGTCGGAGCCTATGTCGTGTATAAAATATTCCAAAAATTAGGAGATATGAACCTTCTCGAATCATCGTATTCGAATTTAAAAAAGTGGCACTCTTTCTGGAAAGATAAAAACAGCACGGGTATCCCACGGAGAGACGGGAATCAGGACGGCCTTTTAGAATGGGGTTCAGATACGGAGCTGGTTTCAAAAGATCCTCCTTCATGGGAAAAAAATATGATGGGAAGAAAACGCGCTATGTGGGAATCAGGACAGGACGACCTTCCAAACTGGGACAACACGTCCTTCATGGAACAAACAGGGACATTGAATATGAACTGTGTTGACCTAAACTGCCTTTATGCTCTTGATGCTTTTTGTTTGGCTCAGATAGCGAATGTTCTCAAAATAAACCGGGAATATAAATTTTATATGAATGAATACAGGGAAATGAAAACACTGATAAACCAGAAGCTCTGGAATGAAAGCGAGGGATTTTATTTTGACAGATACTGGAACGGGTCTTTTTCTGAACAAAAAGCCGCCTCTAACTTTTACCCGCTTATAGCCGGAATTCCTGATGATGATCAGGCAAGAAAGATGATAGCCCATTTACTTGATGAGAAAGAATTCTGGGGAGAACATGTCATCCCGACTGTTTCAAGAAACAACCCGGCATTTGATGATCAACAGTACTGGAGAGGTGCTGTTTGGCCGCCTGCAAATTATTTAGTGTATCAGGGATTAAAAGCCTATGGATTTGATGCGATTGCCGCGGAATTTGCATGGAAAAGTTCATCTTTATTTATGCGCACATGGGAAAACTACCAGATTTGCCCTGAAAATTTTGACTCAAGGTCCGGAGAGCCCGGTGGAAAGAGATTTCAAAGCTGGGGGCCTTTACTCGCACTCATATCCCTTGAAGAGTATATTGATTTCACTCCATGGGAAGGATTCAGGTTCGGAATGCTGGATACTGAAGTGAAAGGGGAGCTTTCCAGGATATATATTCAAGGAAGACACTATGATTTACTTATTGCTCCTTCCAAGCTCGTGCTTGATGAAGAAGGAAAGAAAATCCTGATTTTGAGCGGACCTGCCATAATAAGACATTTTCTGTATTCTAAAAATATTATATCGTTTGAAACAAAGTCTCTTAAAAGCAGAAAAGTCATAGTGAATTTTTTAACCAGGGGAAAATACCAGCTGACCATAGACGATCAGGCTGAAGAAATTTTCAAAGGAAAATCGGTCAAATTTAAAATCCCTGAAGGAGAACACTCTGTCCTTATCATGCTTTTAAACAGCCTGGATTAATCTCTGGTTGAGGACCCATCACTGAGAGAATTCTTTAAATAATAGATCAATACCACCACTCCTATTATTGCGAGCAAAAGAAAAGGCGCATTGATCCCAAAGAGGTCAGAAAAAAAACCTGATATAAGGCTTGTGACAGCGCCTCCGATCATTTGTATGTTGGCAAATAGGCTGAAAGCGATATCCTGGTCGTGGTGTTCTGCTGACAATCCAGTAAATGATTGGAGTGCCGGGTAGATCAAAAACAGAAAAGAGCCGGACAAAAGAAGACTTAAAAGAGCCATTTCCTTAACAGGACTGAGCCAGAGAATAAAAGAAAAAAAGGTTGTTCCAGCCATGCAGATAAAACAAAGACGCCCGCGGCCTAATTTTCTGGACAAAATCCCGAAAAGATACGGCATCAAGGTGCCGAATGCAATCCACAAGGCCATGGATATTCCGATTTTTCCCAGGGGTACATTAAATTTATGATGCAGAAGTGAAGGGGCATAATAAACCGTTGTAGCCCAGCAGCTCCCTCCGAAAAAAATGCCCAAAACATACTTTTTCATGCGGGCCAGAGACTTTAACCAAAGGGATAAATCGGGTCTTCTGTATGTGGCTTGGAGGCCTGAAATCTTTTTTACTGAAAGAAAGCTGACCATACCCAGTAAAAATCCTGCTCCAGCCCAAATGTAAAGCGGGAATCTCCAGTTCCAGGTTTGGGCAAGATATCCTACGGAAATAAAGGCTACAAACACACCAAAATTTCCCGATCCGCTTTGGATACCCATAGCTGAATCAAGAGCGCTTTCCGGATGGGCTCGGGATATTGTTGCAACTCCCAGGGGATGATAAAAACTCATAAAGACTCTCATAGAAACATAAAATACCAGAAGAAGGAGAAATGATTGGGAAAAGGTCAATAAAAATATAAAAAGGGAAATGCCACATATACTGATGACAAGCATGGACTTATAAGATAAATTTGTGGAGTAATTAACGATGAGAATTTGAAAAACAAACGTGACAAAAAGTCCCAGGTAAGAGAGTATCCCTATTTGTGAGTAATTTGTGATAATAAATTCTTTGCTGTAGAGAAGGGGAAAAAGCATGGGGATGGCTACGGATGATGCGTCATTTATGAAATGAAAAAGAGAGGCAGAAAAAAGGACTTTGTTTCTCATAGTCTGAAAAAAAGTCTTATACTAAACTATGATTGACCTGTCAAACCAACATTGAAAATATACAGGAAATAAAGTAATTTGAAAATGGAAAGGAGATAGAGAATATGACTCAAAGTATATCTCGAAGAAAATTCATTAAAACAGGAATAAGTCTTAGTGCGGCTTCATTCATTACAGGTCCAAAAAAAATCATCCCTCAAGAAAAAATACAGCATAGGCCACTTGTCATATCCAGCGCAAACGGATTAAGAGCTACTGATAAAGCCATGAAAATGATTTCTGAGGGGAGCGATCCCCTTGATGCCGTGATAGCCGGAGTGAACATTGTTGAAAACGATCCAGAGGATATGTCGGTCGGGTACGGAGGGCTTCCTAATGAAGACGGAGTGGTTGAACTGGATTCATCGGTCATGCACGGACCCACTCATAATGCTGGAGCGGTGGCCGGTCTGAGAAATATAAAGAACCCGTCAAAGGTCGCCAAACTGGTTATGGAAAGGACTGCCCATGCCCTTATTGTAGGGGAAGGAGCGCTTCGATTTGCCAAAAGTCATGGTTTTAAACAGGAAAATCTTCTCACTGATAAGGCGAGAGAAATATGGTTGAAAAGAAAAGAGATGCTTTCGGATTCGGATTTCTGGTTGCCGTCCGTATCTGAAAAAGCGGATGCTGGCCTGAGCGCAGCTCTGGATTCCTATGGAACCATAAACTGCTGTGCCTTAGATGCAAAAGGAGATCTGGCCGGAGTCACGACCACAAGCGGTTTTTTCTTTAAAATACCCGGAAGAGTGGGTGACTCACCGATCATTGGCGCCGGCTTGTATGTTGATAATGACATAGGTGCTGCCGGATCCACGGGTCTTGGGGAAGCGAACATCCTCACATGCGCAAGCAATGCGGTCGTTGAATTCATGCGTCACGGTCATTCTCCTGAGGAAGCATGTATAAAAACCCTTGTCAGGATATCTGAAAAAGCAAAGTTATGGCCGAGATATATTGACGAGAACGGACATCCGTCCTTTGGTTTGAATTTTTATGCTATCAATAAAAAGGGTGAGTACGGAGCCGCTTCCCTATGGAAAGGAAGTCGATTTGCTGTTAACAATGGCAAAGAAAACAGACTTAAAGAATGCGCTTTCCTTTATAAAAAAGAGAGGCCTGTTAGTGCCTTCTCCAATGGCCTTTGATGTAGATCCAGCGGCCTCTCCGTTTGACCCAGTGTCCGGTGACCCATTTTTTTCCAGCAGGATTTTTGGCCCAATGTCCGGATATCCATATGTATCTTGAACCGTTCCATTTCCAATGTCCGAATATCCATACAAAATGGGGACCTGGTTTCAAAGGCTTTATTTCTTTTTTTGGATTTGGGGGAGCTGTACTTGGGGAAGAAACCATACAGCCTCCAACAATAAGCAGCATAAAAGCAAGTATGAGTAAACCGGCTGATATCCTCATAGGACCTCCTTTAAACATTATATTCCACAATAAACACATCGAATTCCTGTTTCTGTAAACTCTTAGCTGTTTTGAGAGCGTCGCTTCTGGAATCAAAATACAATCTGACTCTGTAATACACTCTGTTTGGTGTTTTGAATTGTGATATATAGACATTATTGTATTTTTTGTCCAATCTTGACTTCAAGGCCTCTGCATTCTCTTTAACCACAAACGCTCCTACCTGGACCGCAAACCTCTGCCCATCCGCATCAACGGAAATATCAGAGAGAATCTCAATGCGGGCAGGCACAACACCTGTGCCGACCATACCCAGAACCTTTGCCGCAGCATAAGAAAGGTCGATCACTCTTCCCCTAATGAAAGGACCTCTGTCGTTTATCCTTACTTTCACAGACCTGCCGTTGTCAAGATTTGTGACCATAACATAGGTTCCGAAAGGAAGGCTCTTGTGAGCAGCGGTCATATCATACATATCAAAAATTTCATGATTGGAAGTGGTCCTCCCGTGAAACTTGGGTCCGTACCAGGAAGCTTGGCCTGTTATGACAGTAGGAGTGGTTTCGTACTGATTCCGGCTGCAGGAAGAAAAGAGAATCATTAACGCAGCAAAAAGCATAAAAACAAACTGAGTCTTCCCTCTATGGTTCATGGCTATAAATAGTTTTGCAAAATAATCTGAGCGAATCAATCACCTTTTGAGATGAAATTTAATTTAAATGGTTATAAATGATTGATCAAATTTTCTTTGAGGATGAGAAAGGCATCCTCCGGATCTGAAGAGAAATGAAAAAGGTCCAGGTCTTTTCTTGAGATAGTCTTGTATTTGACCAGAGCCTCGAAATCAATGATCTCTCTCCAGTATTCTTCTCCATAAAGCATTATGTAAATGTTATCTTTACATACTTTCTCAGTCTGCACCAGAGTCAAAATTTCAAATATTTCATCAAGTGTTCCAAAACCACCTGGAAAAGCAATGATCGCCCTGGCTTTGTAAGCAAGCCAGAATTTACGCATAAAAAAATAGTGAAACTCAAAGGCGAGTTCGGGGGAAATATAATGGTTTGGATGCTGTTCTTCGGGCAGAGATATGTTCATGCCAATCGATTTTCCGCCGGCCCTGAATGCGCCTTTATTAGCCGCTTCCATAAATCCGCCTCCGCCTCCGGTACAGATAACAAAGTTTTTACCGTTTTTCTTTAAGTCAATGGCCCATTTGGCAAGCTTAAAAGCCAGTTCTTCAGCTTCCTTGTAATAGGGAACGAGTTTAGAATCACTGTTCTTCGGACTTATTCTTGCTGATCCAAAGAAAAGAACTGTGTTGTTGATCTTAAAATCCCTGAGCCTTTTTAAAGGTTCCAGGTACTCACTTAAGAGCCTTATGACTCTTGCATCTCTGGAGTTTAAAAATTCCAGATTTTTGTATGCTTTTATTGGAAGTTTGTATTTGTTCATTATGTTTTTATTCTACATAAAAATTGACTATTAATAAACCTGAGTTATTCAATTGATATCTTAATAAAACTGTGATATTTTTTTTACACAAGTACACATTAAAAGAAAATGAACGATAAAAGAAGAGAGCTTAAAAATTTGCCGTATCCGGGAAGAATCATCATAATTGGGAAGGATTGTTCGGATCGCCATGTCATTATTCTGTATGCTGTGACAGGCCGCTCTTCCTCAAGCCAGGCAAGGAAGATAGAGTATTCCAAGGGAAAGATATTTATAAAGCCTACGGATGAGGAAGAGCTTCGAAAAGGGGACAGAGACCTTCTCATATATCCTGCCATTCAAATCAGCACAGGGATAGCGGTCGGCAATGGAAAACAAACCAATGACATTCATAAGAACATAAATATCTCATACAATCCCGTTCATATTTTATCAGAATCTTTAGAATCCTGGGATTATGAGCCTGATGCACCCAGCTTTACGCCTAGAATAAGCGGGTGTGTGCTCAATGGCAAGAAAGCAGCGCTGTGCATCATAAAAAGGGCTGAAAACAATTGTTCGATAAAAAATTTTTTTGAGTTTCCTTTAATTCCGGGAAAAGGGAGATATATTTCAACTTATGAAGGCAAAAGAACAGACCCGCTGCCGTCTTTTAAGGGTGAACCCGTGTCTATAGAACTTCCCTTCAATAATGCTGATAAAACAGCCCAGTCTGTCTATCACTCCTTAAGGCCGGGCCCGAATCAAGCTGACTTCAGAGTAGCTCTGGCATGTGTTTTTTGCAAGCAATCACAATTTGAGAAAAGCCATGTCGCTATCATAAACAGGCAAGAAAGGAGTGGATAAGAGATGGGAAAATTTGATAAACAAACCAGGGAGCAGTACAGAACAAAGGTGGAAGAGGAGTTTCCTGATAAAATTAAAATGGGGGAAACCCTTTTCATTAAAAAAGAGTCTATGAGGTATGGAGAAAATCCGGGATATCCGGCTGCTTTTTATCAGGAAAAGAGAGCGTCAGGTCCCAATATGTCCACGCTGGAGATACTTAAAGAAGGCACAAAAGGCCTGAGTTACATTAATGTGGGTGATATGGATCTAGGTCAGAGGCTGGTCAAAAAACTGTCATCCATATATAAGGACAAAAAAATATGTGCGCTCATCAAACATGAGATGCCGAGTGGAGTGGCTTTGGGAGAAGAACCGGAAGAAGTGTATACAAAAGCATGGCAATGCGACCCTTTATCCAATTTCGGAAGTGTGGATGTTTTCAGTTACACGGTAACTGAAAAATTAGCTGAAGTCATTATTGAAAAAGGGAGGGTCATTGAAGTCGTATACGCCCCTGATTTCACTGAAAAAGCACTGGAAGTCCTCTCAACCAGGAAACCTCTAAGGATTGTTAAAATGGGCGCTTCATTATATGAACCCAGTGTAGACAATAATACTGAATTCAAGCGGGTGGCAGGCGGCCTTCTTGTTCAAAAGAGATTTGACTCAAGGATTGTATCCGGGGATCAATTGGAAGTGGTCTCTAAAAGAAAAGCGACCGCAGATGAGATAGAGGCAGCTGTTCTTAACTGGAATGTAGCCTGCTTCACAAGATCAAATGCTGTTGTTATAGGGAGAAAAGATAAAGTTCATGGAATCGGGTCAGGACAGAGAAGCAGGATTGATGCGGCAGAAGATGCTATCAGACTTTCAAAAAGAGGTTATGGTTCGGATCAGTGTGTTCTTGCATCCGATGCTTTCATGCCTTTTCCTGATGTCGTGGAACTTGCAGCGAAAAGCGGTATAACAGCCATTGTTTTTCCCCTTGGATCCATAAACGATAAACTTGTCATTGAGAAGGCGGATGAACTCGGTTTATCAATGATCGCCACAAAAAATCCTGACCAGGCGGACAGCGAAAGATGCTTTCTGCACCGATAGCATCTATCCTGACTATTCATAAAATCAGCCTACATGTTCCTTACCATCTCATGATATACTGTCTTTTAATGTCATTATGTCAACAAACAAAGTATATCTCTTTATTTCTGTTTTGTATTTAAATTTAATGCAGGCTGATTTTACCTTACAGGCGAGCCGATCTCACAGCATCTGAATTGTTGCAGGGCATTCGCGGTGAAGGACCACAGCTTCATACCCTGCGCCTCGCATCTGCAGCAACCTCGGCTCGTGAATATACCATGATCAAATTCATACATCCGAAGGCTAAATCTTCAATGTCGCTTCAGCCATACTTGAATTTCATAAAGATTTCAGAACTTTGGATCATGAATATACCAGGCTAAAAACCTGACTTAGATAAGGACTTGACTTAGGTATGATTAAGTTTATAATTGACTCGTAGAACAAGATTCAACAGGCATTTCTTATATAATAAATTTATAATAAGAGGCATTATTATGTATGCCTCTGAAGAAAAGGAGCGATAAAATGAGCAAAGAAGTTACAGTCGAACAGCTCCTGGCAAAGGCTGAAGAGCCTTCAAAGGATGCAATGAGGCTGCACCCTTTTTATAAAGGGAAAATCATGGTTCTTCCAAAATGCAGGATCAGGGATGTCAATGATTTTGCAATTTGGTATACACCTGGAGTGGCCAGTCCCTGCAGAGAGATAGAAAAAGACAGAGACAAAGCTTATGAATTGACAAATAAAGGAAATTTTGTTGCGGTTGTATCAGATGGCACCAGAGTGCTGGGACTGGGCGACATTGGACCTGAGGCTGGTCTTCCTGTTATGGAAGGAAAAGCGCTGCTTTACAAATATTTAGGCGGAGTGGATGCTTTCCCCATAATGCTTGATACAAAAGACCCGAAAGAAATCATAAACACTGTAAAAATTCTCCAACCTACATTCGGTGGAGTAAATCTTGAGGATATGTCTCATCCGAAATGTTTTGAGATACTGGATACTCTCCGTGAAGAATGCCGGATTCCTATTTGGCATGATGACCAGCAGGGGACTGCCTGCGTCACAGTAGCGGGTTTGATAAACGCATTAAAAATAGTCAAAAAAGACATTAAAGATGTAAGAGTTGCACTCATAGGCGCTGGAGCTGCTAATATAGCCACAGGGCGCCTGATCATTTCAGCCGGAGTCACAGCAGGAAACATCATTCAGGTCGACTCGAAGGGAATTCTTTACAAAGACCGTGAAGACAAAGATACACTCAAAGCAAAGTACAAGGAGAAATGGCATATTTGCGAGATAACAAACACTAAGGGGATTACAGGGGGGATTCCTGAAGCCACGAAAGACGCTGATGTGCTGATTTCCGCATCCAAGTCGGGACCCGGGGTTATAAAGAAAGAATGGATAGAAATCATGGCAGACGATGCTATTGTTTTTGCGGAAGCCAATCCTATCCCGGAAATATGGCCGTGGGAAGCCAAAGAGGCCGGAGCAAGGATCGTGGCAACCGGAAGGTCGGACTTTCCTAACCAGGTTAACAATTCACTCGGATTTCCCGGTATATTCCGAGGCACTCTTGATGTGAGAGCAAAGAAAATAACAGACGAAATGTGCATAGAAGCAGCCAAAGAACTCGCCCAGGTCGCTGAGGACAAGGGGCTCAATGAAGACTATATAATACCTAACATGGACCAGTGGGAAGTCTTCCCGAGAGAAGCCGTAAGAGTCGGAACCAAGGCGATTGAACAGGGAGTCGCGCGGTTAGACCTTCCCAAAGAAAAAAGATATGAGATGGCGGAAAAAACCATTAAAAAGGCTAGGGAAGAAGTCCAACTCTTAATGAAAGAGAATTTCATCATAGACCCAGATAAATAAGACGGAAGAAGAAACAAAAAGGCCTGCTCAAAAGGCAGGCCTTTTTTATTTATTATAATAATCTTATAAATATACTTGACATTAACACACTCAGATATTATACTACTCACGTAAATACACTCATTCAATTCAAATCGAAACTTGGAGGTAACAAATGCCAAAGATAATAGGAATTGACCTAGGAACAACAAATTCTGTCGTAGCTGTTATGGAAGGTGATAAACCTGTGATCATTTCCAATGAGGAAGGAGGGAGAACCACTCCTTCTGTGATAGCCTTTAATGACAAAGGAGAAAGACTTGTCGGGCAGGTTGCAAAAAGACAGCGGGTCACAAATCCGGAAAACACCATTTATTCTGTAAAAAGATTCATGGGACGCAGGTTTCAAGAAGTGTCAGAAGAGATAAAGCAGGTCCCATTTAAGGTAACACAGGACCCAAACGGTGACGTCAGAATAGAAGCTAAAGGAAAGAAATACGCTCCGCCGGAATTATCAGCTATGATTCTGATAAAGCTGAAAAAATCAGCGGAAGATTATCTGGGTGAAAAGATAGAAAAAGCGGTTATCACAGTTCCCGCATATTTTAATGACAGCCAGAGGAAAGCAACGAAAGATGCTGCTAAAATCGCAGGAATTGACGCGCAGAGAATCATTAACGAGCCCACGGCTGCTGCCCTGGCTTATGGACTGGATAAGAAAAACGACCAGACTATCGCTGTTTATGATTTTGGTGGAGGAACTTTTGATATATCTATTCTAGAAGTCGGCGAAGGCATTGTGGAAGTAAAATCCACCAATGGAGATACCCATCTCGGCGGTGATGATATAGACCAGGAAATACAAAATTGGCTGGTGAAGGAATTCAAGAAAGAATCGGGTATTGACCTGACCAAAGACAAAATGGCCCTTCAGAGGCTCAAAGAAGCTGCGGAAAAAGCGAAAATGGAGCTTTCGAGCACTTTGGAGACAGAAGTTAATCTTCCCTTCATAACAGCTGATAGTTCCGGCCCAAAACACCTGCTGATCAAATTGACACGCTCCAAATTGGAACAATTAATGGATTCCATAATCAACAAGACTATCGAACCCTGTAAAATGGCGTTGGATGATGCCGGAGTCAAAGCATCTGATATAAATGAAGTTATTCTGGTTGGAGGCTCCACTCGGATTCCGAAAGTACAGGAGCTTGTTAAAGATTTATTCGAAAAGGATCCCCATAAGGGTGTGAATCCGGATGAAGTAGTGGCAACGGGTGCAGCCATACAAGGAGCTGTTATGTCCGGAGATGTCAAGGATGTTCTTCTCCTGGATGTCACACCGTTGACGCTGGGAATAGAGACACTGGGAGGAGTTTTCACAAAGATGATCCCCAGAAACACCACCATACCCACAAAAAAAGCAGAGATATTTTCTACGGCATCAGATAATCAGCCCAGTGTTGAGGTGCATATTCTTCAGGGAGAAAGAGAAATGGCAAAGGACAATCGGAGCCTGGGAAGATTTCATCTTGATGGAATCCCACCTGCCCCCAGAGGAGTGCCTAAGATCGAAGTGACTTTTGATATCAATGCGGACGGAATTCTTCATGTATCTGCCAAAGACAAAGGAACGGGGAAAGAACAGGCCATTACCATTACAGGACACAGCGGCCTTGACGAAAATGAAGTCGAACGCATGGTTAATGATGCAGAAAAACATTCTGGCGAAGACAAAAAAAGAAGAGAGCTGATTGATATAAAAAACCAGGCAGATAATCTTGTGTATAATCTTGAGAAGACATTAAGAGAGAACAAGGATAAAATTGACCCTAAAGAAGCTTCTAACTTACAGGCGGAGATTGAAAACACCAAGTCAGCTATAGAGGGCGACAATATTGAACACATAAAGAAATCTATAGAAAAACTCACTCAGGCCTCTCATAAAATCACAGAGATGATGTACCGGCAGGCCTCAGGGGGACCCCAGCAAGCAGAAGATGCGGGGGGTCAAGCAGGACAGGGCGGAGATGGAAAGGAACAAGGATCGGAAAAATCCGAAGAGGATGAAGAGGTCATTGATGCCGAGGTTGTTGACGAAGATGAAAAAGACAGTAAATAAGTAACTGGATGTTTTCCCGATAAACAGCTTTGCCAGCTGTATGAGGGGAATTCATATAAAAGGAATGTCGGGATTGTCCTGCTCATCCGTAAAAGGAAGAAGCAGGGCATTTCCCGTTCCTGATGTGAAAAGGGCCGTCATGTCCAAAGATTACTACAAAATCTTAAGCGTTGATAAAAGCGCTTCCGTAGCTGATATAAAAAAAGCTTACCGTAAATTAGCGAGAAAATACCATCCTGACCTGAATCCAGGAGACAAATCTGCAGAAAACAAATTCAAAGACATACAGGAAGCCTACTCCGTACTTAAAGACCCCAAAAAGAAAAAACAATACGATCAATTCGGGGTGGTCGGGGACCGTGAACCAGGGGGAGGAGCCTATCAGCAAGGTTTTTCCGGATTCCAGGGATTTGATTTTTCCGGTTATGATTCGCCATTTGGCTCATCTTCATTCCATAACTTTTTTGAAAATATTTTCAGCTCTTCTCAAAAGCAAACGAGTTTGAGTCCGGAAAGGGGCGAGAACCTTCTTTATTCCATGAGGCTCGGGTTTTATGATGCCATTAAAGGGATTAAAACACGCATCAAATTGAACCGTATGATCTCGTGCCCTGACTGCGGAGGGCAGGGAACCATTGCCGGAAAAGGGAGTCAGACCTGCCCTGTATGCGGAGGATCAGGATACACCACTATGCAGAGAGGAGCCATGAGGTTTCAAACGACCTGTCCTTCATGCAGAGGACAAGGTGTGTCTAAAGGAAAAGAATGCCCCAAATGCCACGGAACAGGCCAGGTAAGAAAATCCGAACTTATCAATGTCAAAATACCTGCCGGGGTCAATACAGGTTCAAAAGTAAGGATAGCTGGAAGGGGGAATGCAGGAAAAAGGGGAGGGCCCCAGGGAGATCTTTTTATCACCATTGAAGTAGAGCCGCATCCTTTTTTTAAAAGAGAGGGTTCAAATATATATGTGAGAATCCCAGTGACAGTGCCGGAGGCCACCTTAGGTGCCAAAATTACCGTTCCCACTATTGAAGGGAAAAGCATCATAAAAATACCTCCGGGGACAAAATCTGGGCAAAAATTCAGGTTGAGAGAAAAAGGAACGCCGAAAATCGGACAGAAGTGCAATGGTGATCAATTCGTCGAAGTCTTTATCGTGCCTCCTTCTTTTCATGATGAAAAAATCCGAAGCCTCATGAAGGAGCTTGAAAAAGCTTCTGGCCAAAATCCAAGAGAAAGTCTGGGAGTATAGAATGGCAAAAGACACGACAAATGAAAAAAAGAATAAATATTATCATATCAGCACGGTCGCCAATATATATAATGTTCATCCACAGACATTAAGACTTTATGAAAGAGAAGGCCTTTTAAAACCTTCGAGGAGTAAAGGCAATACCAGACTGTACTCGGAAGAAGATTTAGAGCGCCTGGAATTCATTCTGAACCTGACGCGTGATCTGGGCGTTAATTTGGCAGGTGTGGAAGTAGTCATAAATATGAGAAAAAATATAGAAAGGGTAGAAAAGGAAGTCAATGAATTTCTCAACTATATAAGAATAGAGTTTTTCGAAGGCAGAGATGAAGAATTCGAGATAAAAAAGGATTCTCTGGTCAGGCTGAACCAAACAAAGATAATAAAAATAGAACAAACAAAAAACAACCGGAAATGAAATGAAAAGAAAATACCCGAAAAATTACCAGTCCAGTAATCTGAAGCTCTACTTGAACCAGATAGCCCCCTTCACTCCACTCGAACAGGAAGAAGAAAAAAGACTTGGCAGACTGATTCAGAAAGGAGATCAGGACGCTTTGAAAAAACTGATCGAATCGAACCTGAAATTCGTGGTCTCCTATGTTAAAAAATACAGAGGTATGGGGCTGAGTATTCTGGACCTGATCAATGAAGGAAACGTAGGGCTTATTGAAGCGGCGAAGAGATATGATCCAGATAAGAATGTCAAATTCATTTCCTATGCCGTGTGGTGGATAAGGCAGGCCATATTTAATGCGCTTACCAGAAATTCAAGGATTTATCACATCCCGCAGAAATTATCAGATCAAGTCTCGGAAATGAAAAAACTCAGGGCGAGATTGAAAAAAGATTTTGGAAGGAATCCAACTAGAGAAGAAATCTCCAGGGAAATGAATATCAGCATTGCGGATGTGGAAGACTTGGAGATCCTGGAGGAAAAGAATCTCTCATTAAGTGATAAATATTATGATGAGGAAATAGAAATAGGGGATAAGATTCAGGATACCTTATCACCTTCAGTGGAATATTTGATCATTAAAGGGGCCATACAGGAGCAGATCAGAGATGTGCTTGAAGAACTGGAAGATAAAGAGGCATTTGTGTTAAAATTAAGGTATGGACTCGATGACAACAGGCCAAAAACACTGCAGGAAATCGGTGACATCCTCCATCTGACAAGAGAGAGGATAAGACAGATAGAAGAAAAGGCAAAAACAAAACTGTCAAAATCTCACACGATGCAGCAGCTTAGAGGGTATTTAAACTAATGAAACAAGAAACCTGCCCTAAATGCGACGGGACCGGCTGGGTGCTTGAAACGGATGCAAAAGGGAAGTCTGTAGCCAAAAGATGCACCTGCTATATTGAAAATACGACAAAAATCCTCATAAAACAGGCTAATCTTCCCAAAAGATATGAGGAATGCACTTTTGAGAATTTTGAAATCCACAATCCTTCTCATAAAAATGCCCTTAAAATTTCAAAAAAATTCATTAAAAATTACCCGGTACAGGAAATCGGTTTGCTTTTTCAGGGACCGTGCGGGGTCGGAAAGACTCACCTGGCCGTAGCTATTATAAACGAACTGATAAAAAGCAAATCAGCCCAGTGTTATTTCTGCGATTTCAGGGACCTGATCAGAAACATACAAAAAAGCTACTCCTCAGAGTCTTCCATGAGTGAATCTGATTTGATCGCGCCCATTTTTGCCAACAATGTTTTGGTTCTGGACGAGCTGGGCGCAAAAAGAACATCTCCCTGGGTCGAAGAAACTGTCTTTTACATCATAAATCACCGGTATAATCACAAAAAGCTTACTTTATTTACATCGAACTACCTTGACAGAGGAGAAGAAGAGGAAGATAAGAGGATCCCTTATTTTAAAAAAGGAAACTCATTCAATAAAGAAGAAGACAGCCTTGTTGACAGGATAGGAGTGAGACTCCGTTCCCGTATCTATGAGATGTGCAAGCTGGTGACCATGGAAGGTGATGACTACCGCAAAAAGGTAAAGCAGGCCGGTTACCGTTTTTAATGTTGCGCTTCGTTATCTTTTTTGCTATAAAATATGTTCTTTCACTCCTCGGTAGCTCAATAGGCAGAGCGGGTGGCTGTTAACCACTAGGTTGGGGGTTCGAGTCCCTCCCGAGGAGCCAAAAGGCCTCCCTTCTTTAGAAAATATCGGTTGTATCCCTCTGGCTTTGCAAGTAAAATAATTTTTAAAGGTCTCAAATCGATATGGAGGAGTGAACATGCCTAGTGAAAATCAAGGCAGGGTGCTTTCCGGAATACTAATCATTTTAGTTGGATTGGTTTTTCTTCTCGGAAGCCTGGGGAAGTTAGATATTGGGGATTTCTTTTCCACTTACTGGCCGTTGTTCCTGATTTTCCTTGGAGTCTGGCACCTTATCCACCAAAATTTTAGGAATAACGGATTCGGTCTTTTACTGATTCTTATCGGTGCTTTCTTCATGCTGGTTAACTGGGATGTTTTGGGATTCAATCTCTGGAAGATCCTCTGGCCTCTTTTGATTGTCAGCATAGGTTTATGGATCATTTTTAAACCAAAGGGATTTAAAGGGGGTGTCCCTAAGATCACAGACGATGACCTGGGTGCTTTTATCATATTTTCCGGAATTAAAAGGCAAATCGAATCCGAGGAATTCAAAGGGGGAAAAGCAACCGCTCTTTTCGGAGGTATAGAGCTCGATTTTTATAAGGCTAGGTTAGCCGAAAACCAAGCGACTGTTGAATTGACAGCTCTGTTCGGTAGCATTGATATACATGTTCCCGAAGACTGGAAGGTCGTTCTGGACAGCAGTGCTATTTTCGGAGGAGTGGATGATAAACGAAGAAAGGCTACTCCGGAAAAACCTGAAGAAACACTGTATGTCAGAGCAACGGCTGTTTTCGGAGGCATTGATATTAAGAATTAACCAAAAAAGTCCGATATAATGAGTAAACTCATTGCGGTTGTGGAAGATGAGCCTGATATAGCTGAACTTATCAGCATTCATTTAAAAAAAGCCCTGTATGAAGTGAAAGCCTTTTTATCGGGAAATAAATTTTATGCATCTTTACCGCATAAAAAACCTGATCTTATCATACTGGACCTGCTTCTCCCTGATATAGACGGGCTTGAAATATGCAAAGATTTAAAAAACAGGCGGGAAACAAAGGAAATTCCCATTATCATGCTCACAGCCAAAGGCGAGGAAATAGATAAGGTCCTGGGGCTTGAACTGGGAGCCGATGATTATATGACCAAACCTTTTTCCCCCAGAGAGCTTGTAGCCCGGGTCAAAGCTGTGTTAAGACGCTCTGAGCAGATTCAGAAATCTGTGGAAATAAAGGCAGGGGATGACATCTCCATAGATAAAGCCAAACATGAAGTCCGCATGAAAGGTGAAAAAATAGATCTAACCACAACGGAATTCAAGATACTCGAGCTGCTAGCTTCAAAAAAAGGATGGGTGTTTTCCAGAGAGAAAATATTGGATTATTTATGGGGGAGAGAAAAAGCCGTTCTGGACCGCACCGTTGATGTCCATATACGGCATCTGAGAAAAAAATTAGGAAAGCAGGGCGCATTGATTAAAAATATTAGAGGAGTAGGCTATAAGCTGGATACATGAAAAAGACCTTTTTATTGAGAATATTCGGGGGATATGCACTCATTGTACTGGCATTGGGCCTTTTGGTCCTTGTTTTCTCCCATGCTTTTGAAAAAAAATTTCACCTGAAGACTTTGGCTCAGGAACTTGAAGACCTGGGCACCACCATACAGCCCGAGGTCATCAGGTTATATGAAGGAGAAAATTTCGGTCAGTTGGATTCCTATGTCAAAGATTTGGGAGAAAAAATAAACACCAGAATCACTGTCATAGATCTTAAGGGAACAGTACTCGCTGATTCGGACAAAAATCCGAAGGAAATGGAGAACCACAGATACAGACCTGAAATTATACGGGCTTATTCCGGGAAAACAGGGAAATCTGTCCGATTCAGCAGAACTGTGAAGGAAAAAATGCTGTATATAGGGATTCCCCTGACCATCAAGGGGGAAATATCAGGTGTGCTCCGTCTCAGTCTTTATTTTGAAGAAATAAACTTCTGGTTTTCAAACCTCCGCAGAAACATTGCCCTCATTGTATTATCCCTGATAATACTCTCTCTGTTTGCTTCTTATGTGCTCTCCCGAAACATATCAAAGCCCATACGGAAATTAAGAGACGCTGCCCAGAAAACAGCTTCCGGAGAAATGAATGTCCAGGTTCTCATAAAAGAAAAAGGAGAGCTGAGGGAACTTGCCGAGAGTTTTAACTCCATGACAGAGCGTTTGAGCCAATTGTTTGACGATCTCAATGCCCAGAAAGAACAGCTCATGTGCATTCTTCAGACTATGGAAGAGGGGCTCGTAACACTGGATAATACAGGGAAGATTATCTTCTGTAACGACCGTTTTAAATCCATCATAAAAAACAGCAGCCCGGAGGGGCAGTTTTACTGGGAGTTTATTCGGATATCGGAATTTAAAAACATTTTTGCAAGGTCAAAAAAGGAACACAAAACCCAGATCGAGGAGATAGTCCTTGATGAAAAAGTCTTTCTGTGCAGCGCCAACTATCTGGAGACGAGAAATGAGATTGTGATAACCTTTCATGAAATCACAACGGAAAAAAACCTGGAGAAAATAAAAAAAGATTTTGTCGTCAATATATCCCATGAGCTGAGAACTCCGCTCACGTCCATAAAGGGATATCTGGAAACCATAGAAGGACTGGATGAGACGCAGAAGAAGTATCTTGATACGGCCAAACGCAATACAGAAAGGCTCATCAGCATAGTAAAGGACCTGCTTTTGATTTCTGAAATAGAATCCGATGAATTCAAAATCAAAAAACAAAATGTGAACATAGAAGACCTTCTCCTAAGAGTCATGAAAATCTTTAAGCCCTCTGTGGAACAAAAAAAGCTGAAGCTCGAAATCGACCTAGAAAAGAATATGCCTGCGATCAAAGGAGACCCTTTTAAGCTGGAGCAGGTGTTCATAAACCTTATCGACAATGCTGTGAAATACACTGAAGAAGGGAACATACGGATTCGCGCAAAAAAAACGAACTCGAACATTGATATCTCCGTTAAAGATACAGGAATAGGAATTCCCGAACAGGATATGCCGCGCATATTTGAAAGATTTTATGTGGTGGATAAATCCCGTTCCAAGACTGTAGGAGGCACAGGGCTTGGGCTTTCCATTGTGAAACATATCACTCATTTACATAAAGGAACAATCAAGGTTGAAAGTAAACCAGGGCAGGGAACAGCCTTTTACATTAGTCTGCCTGTATAAATCTGTGCAAAGGTTTTTAAAATGAAAAAATTCAACATATTTTTTCTTGTTTTATTTGCGGTTATGAACCTCTTTTTCTGCTCGAGTAATGAGCACGCATTGAACCCGCAAAAAGTGAAACCCGGGATCGAAGTCTTTTTGGAAAAACATACTGATCTCGTCAAGGGTAAAAAAGCAGGATTGGTTACAAATCCTACAGGGGTGGATTCACATTTAAAAACAGATATAGAACTTCTTAAAAGCCATCCGGACGTCAATCTTACAGCTCTTTACGGTCCTGAGCACGGAGTGAGAGGGAACACCCAGGCCGGAGAATATGTTCCCTTTTACATGGATGATATCTATCAACTTCCGGTATTCAGCCTTTACGGCCAGACTATGAAACCGGAGGAAGGCATGCTCAATAAAATAGATGAGTACATGCGCTCCTTTGATACTTCTGATATAGGAAAGGCCCCGGAAAAAGAAATGGTCTCAAAACTGGATGTCATGATATTCGATATACAGGACATCGGTACCAGAATATACACATATATCGCTACCATGGCTTTGTGCATGCAGGCCTGTGCTGAAAACAACATAGAATTTATTGTTCTGGACCGTCCGAATCCTATAAACGGCATCCATCTGGAAGGCCCTGTGCTGGAGTATCCTGAAGTCAGTTCGTTTGTGGGACTCTATCCTATTCCTGTGAGACACGGAATGACCGTGGGAGAATTGGCTCTTCTTTTCAATGATGCTTTTTTAGAAAAAAAAGCATCTCTTACCGTGATCTCCATGCAGGGATGGAAAAGAGACATGTGGTATGATGAGACGTTCCTGCCTTGGGTGATTCCATCCCCTAATATGCCCACTCTCAATACAGCCGCTGTCTATCCCGGTCAGGTCTATCTGGAGGGAACAAATGTTTCTGAGGGGAGGGGAACCACAAAACCTTTTGAGCTCTTCGGGGCTCCGTGGATAGAGGCAAAAAGCCTTACGGATTCTCTCAATTCCCTAGGGCTTCCGGGAGTTGGATTTAGAGAAACATGGTTCAAGCCGGTCATATCAAAATACAAAGAGGAGACCTGCGGCGGCTGTCAGATCCATATCACAGACAGAGATGCATTCAAGCCTTTTGAATGCACTCTTTTCATTATCAAAGCCATAATGGATGAATATCCCAGGCATTTTAAATTCCATGAAGAATATTTTGATACAATAATGGGAACAGATAAAATACGAAGGGCGTTGATTGAGGGAGCCTCAGTCAGGGAAATCACAGATTCCTATTATGAGGAACTCTCTCTGTTTAAAGAACAAAGAAAGAAATATCTTCTTTATTCTCCGTGATTACCTCAGATCTCTTATACGCACTTCAATCTCTTCGACGTCTTTGAGAAGGTCCACTAATTCTTGGGGATTCGTATTCCCGTAGTGATAAGGATAAAGGATTTTCGGCATAAAGGCTTTGGCTGCATCAGCCACCATCTCCGGAGTCATAGTGTAGGGAAGGTTCATAGGCAGAAAAGCGATGTCAATGTTTTCCAGAGATTTCATCTCCGGGGTGTTTTCCGTATCCCCTGCAATATACACTTTCTTGTCACCCAGCTCCAGAACATATCCGTTTCCTTCACCTTTGATATGATAGGGGATGCCTCCGCTTCTGAGGTGCTTGATATTGTAGGCGGGTACAGCTTTGATGTGGATTCCTCTGACCTCTGTTTCATCCCCGTTTCCCATCACAGTCCCTTTTTCGAACTGCTCCCTGCATATTTCAGTCAGAATCACATCGGTTTCTTCCGTGCAAATCATATTTAGAACATTAAGATCTAAATGATCCCCGTGATGGTGAGTGATAAGAACAAGGTCAGCTTTTGGCAGAGTGCTGTAATCAGCATATTGGCCTACAGGATCAATATGGATTACCATACCGTTAAATTCAAACATCAGAGTTCCGTGCTCGATAAAAGTCATTTTGAGTTCGCCTTCTGAAGTCTGGATGACATCCTGCTCAAAATCCTGACCTGCATGAAGCCCCGGTATATACAAAAGCAAAATAATCATGGTAAAAAGTGCGGGCTTAGACATCATATCCTCCTTTTATTTCTATAAGATAGACTCTCATATTTTAAAGAAAACCCGTGAGCCTTTCAAGATAAAACGCAAAAGGAAAATCACAATATTAGCTTGAACTAAAGAAAAGTATTTAAACATTCATATGATCCATTTGCACAAAAATTCCCAAAGTTGCCAGAGAAAAGAAATTTTGCTGCGGCGGGGGAGGGGGGCAGGCGGTCGTTCTTTAGAGGAGGCCGGGTAAAATCCTATTTTTTTTGTATCTCAGCTATTTCTCTCACAGCTTGAACCGCTGTCTCAATATGCTGTTCCGTATTAAATGGGCCGATGCCGAAACGGACTGCCCCGTGAATATCCAGAGTGTTGATCTGTTCATGGACCAAAGGAGCGCAGTGAAGGCCTGTTCTGCAGGCTATGTTGTAGTCCACATCAAGCATGGTTCCTGTGTTGAGGGCTTCGAAACCTTTTATGTTAAAAGGAAGGATGGCAATGTGATTTTTCAAGTCATCCTGGCAGTACATGGTCACGCCATCTATGTCCTTAATACCGTCTCTGAGAAGCCGTGTGAGCTTCATCTCACGCTGGTGTATGTTGTCCAGACCTTTGTCGAGCACCCATTTTAAGCCCGCATGAAGCCCGGCCACCCCCACGGTATTCATGGTCCCATATTCCAAACGGTACGGGTATTCATAAAGATGGGTTTTGACGGCCGAACGCACTCCTGTTCCTCCGGCTCGAGTATGCCTGATTTCAATCCCTTCTCTCACATACAGCCCACCGATACCTGTGGGCCCGAGAAGGGATTTATGTCCTGTAAAGGCCACCACGTCGACATTCAAATCCTTTATATCCACAGGGATTTTTCCTGCGGACTGGGAAGAATCTATGGCAAATGGGATCCCTGCTTCCCTGCAGTGTCTTCCGATTTCTTTGACAGGCTGTATGGTGCCAATAACATTTGAAGCATGGTTTACCACGACAAGTTTCGTGTTTTTCTTGAATTTCTTCGGAAAATCATCAGGGTCAACAAATCCGTTTTTATCAAAAGGGATATAATCGACCTCCACTCCATTGAATTTCCATAGATGATAGAGAGGCCTTAACACCGAATTGTGCTCTATGGTGGTCGTGATCGCATGATCTCCTTTCTGGAGCATTCCGGAAATGATCAGATTCAATGCATCTGTCGAATTATATGTAAAACACAGCCGGTTCGGATCGTCTCCGTTAAAAAATTGGGTCAAAAGTTTTCGTGTCCCCTCAACGATCTCTCCTGCCTCTATACAAAGGTCATATCCTGATCGACCGGGATTGACACCGAAATTGCGATAAAAATTATCCATAAAGGTGTAGACTTCATCCGGTTTGGGGAAAGATGTAGATCCGTTATCCAGATAGATGATTTCGTGCATTTATGATCTCCTGATAATGATATAAAAAATGATTATTATGGATCATGCAAAATAAACCCAATCTAATAAACTACACTTAACTTGAATTCAAATCAACATTTTTTAACATAAATTGACATGAGTCGGTAATATGCATTAAAATTTATAAATTCTTAATATTTAAGGAGGTTAGAATGGCTGGAAAAGCCATTTTTAGATTTATAAATATATGTGCCCTTTTATATCTATTTATTCCTGCAAATCAGGGGCTGTCTCAAACTCCTTATCATATCATAATAAAAAACGGAACCATTATAGACGGTTCGGGCAGTCCTCCGTTCATGGCTGACATCGGCATATCAGGAAAAAAGATTGCTTTTATAGGCTCTATTGAAGAATCTGAAGGAGATATCATAATTGACGCACAGGGCCTTATCGTTACACCCGGATTTATTGATGTCCATACACACTGTGATAGGGGAATATCAGGGACGCCTACAGTGGATAACTACATCCTTCAAGGAGTCACCACTGTTATCGGGGGTAACTGCGGAGGCCATGAATTTCCCTTGAAAGAGCTTTTTGAGACCCTGGAAGCTAAAGGCATATCCGTTAATTTTGGTTCTCTTATAGGTCACAACACCATACGAAGAAAGGTTATGAACTACCGTATGGATAAACCTTCTGCCGAAGAATTTAAGGAAATGAAAGAGCTGATAAAGGAGGAGATGAAGGCCGGTGCTATTGGTTTTTCCACCGGTCTGGCCTATATTCCGGGAACTTATTCTGATACAGAGGAACTGGTTGAACTGGCTTCTGCTGTCAAACCTTTTGCAGGGATCTATGCCACCCATTTGAGAGACCAGGGAGAACACATCACCCAGGCCATAGAAGAAGCCATAAAAGTCGGAGAAATGAATGATATTCCGGTTCAAATTTCCCATATCAAACTTTCTAACGACAGTGTCTGGGGAAAAACAGAAATGATAACAGAGCCTGTTGAAAGAGCCCAGCAGAAGGGGATTGAAGTGTATTTGGACCAGTATCCTTACACAGCCACCAGCTCCGGATTTGCCAGCAGTTTTCCATCCTGGGCTTTTGAAGGAGGAACAAAAAAATTCCTGGAAAGGCTCAACAACAAAGACATCCGCAGCAAAATAAAAAAGCACATCATTCAGGGGCGTTTGAGCTCCACAAAAGGAATCAACAAGCTTGAGACGATTTATATAGCCACATACAGAAAAAATCCTGAATATCAGGGGAAAAATCTCAGTGAAATTCTGACCATGCAGGACAAAGAGCCCAATATTGACAACGGAGTTGAATTGATCATTGATATTCAGAAAAACGGAGGCGCTCAAGGTGTATTTTTTCAGATGGATGAAAAGGATGTTGAATATCTCATGAAACTTCCCTATACCCTGCATGCTTCAGACGGAGAAGTGCAAATAAAGGGAAAAGGGGTTCCGCATCCCAGAAACTACGGGACCTTTCCCAGGGTTATAGGTTTTTATGTCAAAGAAAAAAAAGTGATCACCCTTGAGGATGCGGTTCGAAAGATGACTTCTCTTCCGGCAAAAGCATTCCGATTGAAAAACAGAGGGAAGATCCAGAAGGGGATGTTTGCGGACATCGCTATTTTTGATTATGAAGGATTTAGGGACAGGGCCACTTTTTCTGACCCTCATCAGTACAGCCAGGGACTTGAATATGTGATCGTTAACGGGAAGATTTCCGTTAAAGATTGTAAATTAACCGGCACCTATTCAGGCATGGTCATTTATGGTCCCGGAAAAGGAGAATAGGTTGATGGTCATAAAAAAAGACGAAGATATAAAACCCAACCGCTTGGAGGACGATAATCTGAGTGATGTGCAAAAAAAAGTTTTGATAGGGCCCGATGACGGGTCCAACAATATTGTTATGAGGCGGTTCACTGTTGCTCCCGGAGGATTCACGCCTCATCATACCCATGACTTTGAACACCTTGTCCGAATAGAAAACGGGAAGGGAGTTGTTATCCAGGATTCAGGAAAAGAAGTGATCGTGACCAAGGGAGACAATCTTTTTATCAACAACAATGAAAAACATCAATTCAGAAATCCCTATGATAAGCCGCTTGAGTTTCTCTGTATAATACTCAATCAGGGTATTGATTAATTTCATTATAATCGTTTTTAGGACACACTATTATGAAAAAAAGACTAAACAAAGCCATTGAATTCCTACTGGCCAGAGGAAATCTTCCTATCCTGTATTGGTTAAAAAAGGATATTCTCGAGGTTCCCGTGGACAGGGAATACAAGAATCTAAAAAAATATGCCGCAAGAATACGGATTATCAATGACCAAAGGCCAAACGGAGGATGGTGTCAAAAAAAATACGAAGATCATCCGAAGTGGGAAAAAACTCATTATTTTATTGAGACCCTGCGAAATTCATTAAAACTCTATGATTACGGATGCAATGGGAGAAATAGGGAAATTAAAAAAACAGCGGAATTCTTTTTCTCAACCCAGAGCAAGGAAGGCGATCTCAGAGGAGTTTTTCCTAATGAATACGCCCCCAATTATCATGCTTTATCGTTGGAAATGCTGTGCCGGTTTGGTATGGAAGAGAACAAAAATGTTCAGAAAGGATTCAAGTGGTTGATAAAAAACAGGCAGGATGACGGGGGGTGGGCTATCCCTTATCAGACAATAAGCGAAACAGAGTTCAAAAAACGCTATGATCAAAATTCAGACAAAAAATTACCCCCAATAAAAGCAAATAAATCCAAACCGTATTCTCATGCTGTCACCGGGCTAGTCCTGAGGGCCCTTACAGCTTCCCAAAACTGGATAAACCGGAAGTACACAAAAATTGCGGCTGAACTGGTATTGAAAAGATTTCATAAAAAAGACAAATACAAAGAGAGAGAAAGTGCTATTTACTGGAAAGAACTATCTTATCCTTTTTGGTCCACAAATATACTCAGCATTCTAGACTCGCTTTCAAAACTGAACTATACGACCGAACAGAAGAGAATTAAAAATTCTCTGGAATGGTTGTTGAGGACTCAGTTTCCTCAGGGATTTTGGAAAGCAGGTTATAAAGGAGCTGAAATAGAGGACCATTTATGGGTGACCTTATCTGTATTAAGGGTGTTCAAAAGATTCGGACTTATAGAAAGTTAACCTTTAAGAACAGTGAGATGGAATATTATTTAGGGCTGGGAAGCAATCTCGGACAGAGGGAAAAAAACCTGGCACAAGCTTTGAAAAAACTAAAAAGTCATGGTATCTCTATACATAAAGTATCATCCGTATATGAAACCCAGCCTTTCGGAAACACAAGACAGCCGTGGTACATGAATATAGTGATAAAGGTCAGTACTGGTTTGTCACCAAACGACCTGATTAAAAAAATAAAAAAAATAGAAAAAGACATGGGAAGAACATTGTATGGAATCAACAATCCAAGGCCCATAGACATAGATATCCTTCTTTCAGATGATCATGTCATCAAAAACAAAAATCTGGAGATTCCCCACAAAGAGCTTATCCATAGAAATTTCGTTCTGATCCCTCTTATGGAGATAGCTCCTGATTTGGTCCATCCTGTTTTAAAGGAAAAGGTGGATCAAATATATAAAAAATGCAGGGACGAATCCATAGTAAGAAAGATTAAAAGTCACATCTCTATTTGACCTTCAAAAATCAATCTGGCTTGACCGCTTAAATACAGCCTGGAGAATCCTTTATCCCACCTGACTCTCAGTATGCCACCCCTGGTTTCGACTGTGACCGGGATTTTTAAGCCTTTTGACAGATGAGAGATCAGGGCTGATGCCATGGACCCGGTCCCACAGGCAAGGGTCTCTCCTTCAACGCCCCTCTCATAGGATCTTATCTTTAGTGTCTTTGAGTCCATGATCTGCACGAAATTCACATTGGTCCCATCCTTAAAAAAAGGATGAAAGCGGTACTTTTGACCCCATTTCGATATGTCAATGTTTTGAATGTTTTCAGAGAAAATGACAAGGTGCGGAACCCCTACTCTAACAGAACCTCCCTCTTTAAATATCTTTTCATTGACTATTCCGATCTGTGTCCTGATATCTATGGGAGCCGGATGATCAATGGTTACCTCCTCCTCTGAACACCATCCGTTATAAGGAACTCCTTCCACTTCAAAGGTCATGTTTGTTCCCGTGATCTTTTTCAGAATGGCATACCTGCAAACAGCTCTGGCTCCATTGCCGCATATTTTTACAGGAAACCCATCTGAATTAAAATGGCGGTATTTGAAATCAGCGGTTTCGCTTTTTTCAAGCAGTATGACGCCGTCAGCACCTATGGAAAAACGTCTCTGGCATATATGACGAAAATAAGGCTGCTCATCTCCTTTGAACACTTGATCCCGGTTGTCAAAAAGAATAAAATCATTACCAGTAGCTGACATCTTTGCAAATTTCATTTTCTTGTTTCTGAGCATATTTTTAAAAGGCATCCTTGAAATGTGTAACCTTAAATCCCCTGGTGTCACTATAGTCTAACGCCAGAATATCGAAGCGGCATTCCTTGCCTTCCAGCTTGTTAAAAGAGACAAATCCCTGAGCTATCTTTCTTATCTGCTTTTGCTTTGAGGATGTCACGGATTCTTCCGGAAGTCCGAACTGATGGCCTCTCCGGGTTTTTACTTCAAAGAAAACAAGAGCCCCCTTCTTATCATAGGCGATGATATCGATCTCTCCTCTAAAAAGGCGGTACCTTTTTTCTATTATTTGATATTTTCTTTTCTCCAGATAATCAAATGCAAACCGCTCTCCGAATTTTCCCAGGTCATAAGGTGTGATTTTTCTGCGGCCTCTCATCTTTTTTTCCAACGGACACCATCCTTGGTGTCTTCGAGAATGATTCCCTGTTTATACAGTTCATCCCTTATTTTATCCGCTAACGCATAATTTTTTTCTTTTCTGGCTTTATTCCTCTGCCCGATTTTCTTCTTTATGGAAGCCTCTAATTCTCTGTCCTCGTCTTCGGAAAGAACCCCGAGAACCTCATCCCATTTTTTAAAAGCAGATCCAATAAGCTTTGAATCCTCTGTGTATACCTGATTTTCTGAAAGAAGCTTGTTTGTCTTTCTCACGAAATCAAAAACAGCTTTCAGAGCCATGGATATGTTCAAATCATCACCCAGGCTCTCTGCATATTCTGTCTGTGCTTGATTGATGAGCTTTTTTATCAAAGGATTTTTTCCCGGTTCGAAAGAGCGGTCTTTCAATTCACGAATAAAATCCCTTATCCTTTCCAGAGAAGACTCTGATTGAGCCAGAGTCTCAAATGAAAAGTTGAGCATTTTTCTATAATGGGTCGATATAAGAAGATAACGAATCACCATGGGATCTATTCCCTTTTTGATTAAATCCCTTAAGGTGTAATAATTTCCTTCTGATTTGGACATCTTGCTTCCATTGACGGTGAGATGATGGCAGTGTAGCCAGTAATTGACAAATTTTTTATCCGCAAAGCTTTCTGACTGCGCGATTTCATTCTCATGATGGGGAAAAATATTATCAACTCCACCGCAGTGGATATCAAACGGCTGACCGAGATATTTCGTGCTCATAACAGAACATTCTATATGCCATCCAGGCCTTCCAGGCCCTATCTCACTCTCCCAATAAGGTTCATCGGGCTTTTTTTCTTTCCACAAAGCAAAGTCATGTGCGTTTTTCTTATCATATTCATCCGACTCGATTCTTGCTCCGGTTCTTAGTTCATTTTTGTTAATTTTTGCCAGTTTTCCGTAGTCTTTATACTTTGAAATATCAAAATAATAAGAACCGTTTTTTTTGTATCCATATCCTTTTTGGACCAATACCTTGACCATATCTGCCATCTCTCTAATATGTTCAGTCGCTCTCGGATAATGGTCGGCTCTGGATATATTGAGAGTGTCGATGTCTTCGAAAAAGGCTTTTATGTATTTGTCAGTCACTTCGCGCAAGGACTTGCCCGCAGATTGTGCTTTTTTTATGGTCTTGTCATCGACATCGGTTATGTTCATCACGTGTTTGACCATGTAGCCCAGAAAAATCAGAGCTCTTTTCAGGAGATCCTCAAAAATGTAAGCTCTGAAATTACCGATATGAGCGTAGTCATAGACAGTAGGCCCGCATGTATAGAGATTGACTTTTTTTGCTCTTATTGACTGAAATATCTCTTTTTTTCCAGATAATGTATTAAAAAATTTCATCGCTTTTTCTATTATCGAAAATAATCACTGCAAAATCAAATGGAATCAATATCCAGAATTATCCCCTGATCAGGAAGAAGCCCATCTAAACCTCCCCGATATTGTTTATTGACCGGCACCAAGGATTGTGACATAATTTTTTTTGTTATATTTATAAAATCATAAAATGTTATAAAGGCACTTAAACCAATGAATAACACAAAATGTACTATATGCATCCGAAGAGAAGACAAAAACAAATGGGAGAAAAGAGCTCCATTGATTCCTTCTCACGCAGAATATTTGAAAAAAAAGTATGGAATAAAAATCTGTGTGCAGCCATCACAAATACGTATCTTTAAAGACAGTGATTACAGTGATAAAGGAATCGAACTGGCCAATGATATCAATCATTGCTCTGTTATCCTGGCTCTAAAAGAAATCCCGGAAGATCTTATTATGAAGGACAAGATATATTTGTTTTTCTCTCATACGGCAAAAGGACAGTCCCATAATATGCCTATGTTAAGGAAGTTGAAACAACAGAAATGCACTCTTATAGACTATGAAAAAATAACAGACGAAAAGGGGAGGAGGCTGATATTTTTCGGGACTCAAGCCGGCCAGTCAGGTATGATCGAAACGCTCTGTGCTCTGGGAAAAAGATTGAACACAGAAGGCATTCCTAATCCTTTTTCTGAGATAAAACAGCCTTTTCAGTACAGCCATCTTGGCGAGGCTAAAAAACAGATCAAAAAAATAGGTTCGGTCATAAAAGAAAAGGGGTTGGTTTCAGATCTCGTCCCCCTTGTCTGTGGATTTTCCGGATACGGACATACATCTAAAGGAGCCCAGGAAATATTTGATATCCTTCCCCATAAAGAAGTGAATGCTGAAGATCTGGATACTTTCATGAACAGCCGCGGTCATAAAAACAACAGACTTTACAAAGTCGTTTTTAAAGAAGAAGACATGGTCGAACCTAAGGATAATAAAAATCCTTTTGATCTATTGGATTACTATAAAAATCCGGAAAAATACCGGTCCAGGTTTTCAAAATATCTCACACACTTGACCGTATTGATAAACTGCATATACTGGGAGCCCAAGTACCCGAAATTCATAAGAAATTCTGACCTGAAGACACTGTTCCAATCCCAGAAGAATCCACGACTCAGAATTATTGGAGACATATCCTGCGATATTGATGGCTCTATAGAATGCACTCAGTACAGCACAACTCCGGAAAACCCCACTTACTTATTTGATCCCATAGAAGGTAAAATAAGAAACAACGGTCAAGGAAGGAGCGTTGCCGTTATGAGCATTGATAACCTTCCGGCTGAAATCCCTCTTGAATCATCCGTTTTCTTCAGTAAAACCTTAAAATCTTTCATTCCCAAGATCGCCCAAGCTGATTATTCAGCCAAATTTGATAAATGTGAGATGCCAGAGCCCATAAAAAAAGCGGTCATTTTATACAAAGGCGAACTCACCCCAAACTATAAATATATGGAAAAATATATAAAAGGGAATCATAATGAATAAGAAAGTCCTCATATTAGGAGCAGGTTCTGTAGCCCCCCCGCTGGTCAAATATCTTTCAAATCAATCTGAAATAAAACTGATTATCGCAGACCAATTTTTTAACAAAGCAAAGAGCCTGGCTGCCGGATCATCCAATGCCAAAGCTCTTGACCTTGACATCAGGGATAAGGGAAAAACAAGATCCTTGATATCAGAAGCTGATATTGTCATAAGCATCCTTCCCTACACCTTTCATCCTGAAATAGCCGCGCACTGTACTGACCTCAAAACAGACATGTTAACAGCCTCTTATGCCAGCGAATCTATAAAAAAATTTGATTTTCAGGCAAAACAAAAAGGAGTGATCCTCCTTAACGAAATGGGTTTAGATCCTGGTATTGACCATATGGAGGCAATGAGGATCATAGATAGTGTAAAAAGCAGAAACGGCACTGTCACGAGTTTTATCTCTTACTGCGGTGGTATCCCGGCTCCTGAAGCCAATACAAATCCATTCGGATATAAATTCTCCTGGAGTCCCTTAGGAGTGTTGTTAGCCGGCAAAAATCAAGCCCGATATCTCTTGAACGATAAAAAAATCTGCATCCCTCCTGAAAAAATGTTTCAAAACCCGCCTCTCATTCATATAAAAGGATTGGGGGAACTGGAGGGATATCCAAATAGAAATTCGCTTCCCTATATAGATCTCTATAGAGTCCGTTCAACCAAAACTATGCTTCGAGGTACTCTCAGGTACAAAGGCTGGTGTTCCTTCATGCACCAGGTAGGGAAAATAGGTCTTCTTGAAGAAAAAAGTGAAAACTGGAAAAAGATAAACAGGGTGGATTTTCTAAGGAAAACATCAGGTATTCCGGAGAAAGCAGATATTAAATCAGATCTAGCATCCCATCTGAAACTCAAAAAAGATTCCTTATTCATCCAATGTATGGATTGGCTGGGATTCTTTAATAAACAGGCTCTTCCCCTAAAACAAGGCTCTCCTTTGGATGTTCTCGTGGCAATGATGGAAGAAAAGATGCACTATCAAAAAGATGAGAGAGATATGATCGTCTTGCAGCACAGGTTGACCGCTGAATATAAAGACAAGGAGAGTCAGGAAATCGTATCCACTCTTTTGGATTTCGGCATCCCAGGCGGAGATTCAGCTATGTCCAGAACCGTCGGTCTTCCGCTTGCCATTGCTGCTAAAAATATCTTAAACGGAGACATAAAAAGCTCAGGAGTCCAGATACCTGTCATTCCTGAAATTTACAAACCTGTTCTTGCTGAACTCAAGGAATTGGGGATCGAGTTTGAAACCCATACAAACAAATTGAATAAAAGGAGGGGATCATAAAATGATAAGACACCCTTATGTAGCCGGTTATTTTTACCCTTCTGACCCTGGAAGCCTTATGTCGATGCTAAAGGAAATGATTGATGTGAACGCTAAAAAAAACAAGGCTCGATGCATTATCTCCCCTCATGCGGGATATATTTATTCAGGCAAAGTCGCAGGCTCTGTCTATTCTTCGACCATTCTTCCTGAACACTATATCTTACTGGGACCCTGCCATGTGTACATGGATTCGCGGATCGCCATTATGAAAAAGGGAATCTGGCGAACTCCTCTGGGAGATGTTCCTGTGAATGAGGAGCTGTCGGAAATGATAAGCAGCACCGCTGACTCAGTCACCGAAGAAGACGAAGTCCATACAAAAGAACATTCATTAGAAGTACAGCTGCCTTTTTTACAGTTCTTCAAAAAAGAATTCACAATCGTTCCCCTGTGTATTTCCTATTATGCTGATTATGATGATCTGGAAGAGCTGGGAAAGGCTGTAGCAAAAAGCATAAGAGATTTCCATAAAGATACCCTCATCATAGCCAGTACTGATATGAGTCACCAGGAAACACAGGTTGTGGCAAAAAACAAGGATCATAAAGCCATCCAACAAATACTGAACCTCGACCCTAAGAAATTGGTCGATACAGTAAAAAAAGAAAATATCAGCATGTGTGGATTCCAGCCCACAGCAGCAGCTATCATTGCTGCAAAAGAACTCGGAGCCTCCACAGCCACACTTATCCGATACCAAACATCAGGGGATATAACCGGCGATTACGATCAAGTCGTTGGTTATGCAGGCATAAGGATCAATTAGTCCTGTCACTCTTTCTGGAAGGAAAGGTCGACCTATTCATGTCAAGTTGACAATTTTCAGCCTTTAATGCTATAAAAAACAAAGAAACACAGATGAAAAAACTAGATAAAGACATGCAAATTTTAAGGAAAGTTGTTGAAAACTACCTTAAAGTCGGAAAGCCCGTGAGTTCTGGTTTGATCAAAGAACATGAGAATGTATCTGTATCCTCTGCCACGATCAGAAATATCATGTCCAGGCTGGAACAAAAAGGATACCTGTCACAACCGCACATCGCAGCTGGTCGTGTGCCCACAGACGTGGGATTGAGATATTATGTTAACTTTCTTTTAAAGGAAACACTGGAGTCTCACTATGATTTCAATATTCCTTCGGACAGCCTTGATATTGAAAGTGATGACTTCAACAGCCTTTTGGACAAAACATCGAAAATATTATCTGACTGTTCAGATAATATGGGATTTGTCATATCACCGCAGATTTCAAAGCTCGAGTTCAAACATTTGAGATTCATTAGATTGGCGGAGGATAAAGTCCTTCTCATTCTTATCACTTCTTCAAATATTGTACTCAATGATATCGTCATGACATCCGTACCCCTGACTCAGGAGGAATTAAACAAATTTTCCCGATACATCAATCTGAATTTTAAGGGGAAAAATCTTACTTTCATAAAAGACTATTTAATTAAAGAAGTTCCTAAATACCGGATCAAATTTGAAGATTCGATCCATAAATTAAGCCTGTTTTTAAATGCCTATTTTGATAACCAAAAAATTTCCCATATATACTTAAAGGGAACGTCCAAGATCCTTGAAAAAGCCGAACTTTTCGATACGGAAAGACTTGTATCTTTATTTAGAAATTTTGAAGAAAAAAACAAGCTTGCCAGACTTCTCTCTGATTTCATAAGTTTGGACAGAGTCAAAGTGGTGATAGGATCAGAACTGCAGTTCCCGGATATTTCTGAATGTTCCTTAATTATGTCTCATTATGGAACTGAAAACCAAATTCTGGGTTCTCTGGGGATATTAGGACCGAAAAGGCTTCCCTACAAAAAAATCATTCCGCTTGTCGACCTTGTGGCTAAGAAGCTCAGCCAGACTATCAGTCATAATCAGTAAGGAGGAAAAATGAATAAAAAGAACCAAACTGCATCAGATGTTAAGGAAAACAGTGAAATTGAAATAGAATATCTAACTGATAAAGAAGAAGGAGAAAAAACTAAAACAGAAAAGGACGAAAAAGATGAAGAGAAAACAACCGAAAAAGGAAAAAAGGAAATCGAAAACCTCAAAAACATGATAAAACAATATGAAGAAGAAAACAAAAAATTAAAAGAACAGTATTTAAGAGAAGCTGCTGATAAAGATAACCTGAGAAAAAGAACAGAAAAAGAAAAAAACGAATTTTTCCAGTATGCGTTAAGCGATGTATTCAGGGAAATCATTTCCATTCTTGATAATTTCGACAGAGCTCTGGAAAAGAAAGGAGAAGATAATAAAAAGAATTTCAGAGAAGGGATCGAGCTCATTCACAAACAACTCCAAAATTTACTGAAAAGCCATGGCATAAAGCCAATCGAATTAGAGGAAGATAAATTCGATCCACGTTTTCATGAGGCATTAATGTCAGAAGAATCAGATGAAGTCAAGGAACCGGCGGTAAGCGAAGTAATTCAGAAAGGATATATGATTCATCAAAGACTTCTCAGGCCCACACTGGTCAAAGTTAGAGTTCCCAAGAAGAAGGGCTGAAAATGGAACATATCATCGGAATTGATCTAGGAACGACTTTTTCCTGTATTGCTGTTATGGAAGGTGCCCAACCCAGGGTCATTCCAAACCTGGAAGGCTTTACCACAACCCCTTCAGTTGTAAGCTTCACGACCACTGGCAAAATGCTGATAGGAAATACAGCATTAAGACAGGCCATTACGAATCCTGAAAACACCCTCTATGCCATAAAAAGGGTGATGGGAAAAAAATTCAAATCTGAAGAGATCGAAGAATTCAAAAAAAGAATTCCCTATAAACTGACCGAAGCGGAAAATGGAGATGTTATGCTTGAAGTTCAGTCTAAGGTCATCAGTCCTCAGGAAGCATCATCTATCATTCTCAGGTATTTAAAAAACTGTGCCCAGTCCTATTTGGGAGAAAAGGTAACAAAGGCAATCATAACAGTGCCGGCTCACTTCAATGACCACCAGCGCCAGGCTACAAAAGATGCTTCAAAGATAGCGGGCTTAGAAATTTTAAGAGTTATAAATGAACCCACATCAGCATGCCTTGCTCATGGATTGAACAGTAAAAAAAATTTAAAAGTAGCTGTTTACGATATGGGGGGAGGCACTTTTGATATATCCATATTGGAAATCGAAGATGGCGTATTCAATGTCCTCGCAACAAGCGGCAATACATTTCTCGGCGGTGAAGATTTTGATAACAGGATAGTGGATTGGATTAAAGACGATTTCAAGAAAAAAAACAATATTGATATTTCTGACAGGCTTGCCCTGCAGAGGATAAAGGAAGCTGCTGAAAACGCAAAAAGAGAGCTTTCTTTTTCAACTGAGAGTGAAATAAATCTTCCTTTTATCTTTTCCCATAAATCAGGATCCTTGCATATTAAAAAGACGCTCACAAGGAGTCAACTGGAAAAAATGACAGAAGACCTTGTGAAAAAATCACTTCCTTATGTAGATGAAGCCCTGAACAGCAGTCATCTGAAGCCGGGAGATATTGATGAAGTCATACTCGTCGGCGGACAGACAAGAATGCCCCTGTTAAAGAGGATGATTACCGAATACTTTCAAAAACAACCCATAAAACATATCAATCCGGAGGAAATCGTGGCCATGGGAGCCGCCATCCAATCAGGGATACTCCAGAGGAAAATGTCTGATTTGATACTTCTTCTTGATGTCACCCCCCTTTCTTTGGGAATTGAGACTGAAAACAGAGGATACACAAAGATCATAGAGAAAAACACCACAATACCTACTAAAAAAACCATGTCCTTTACCACAGTAGAGGACAACCAGAGGAGAGTGAAAATTCATGTCCTGCAGGGAGAAAATGAAAACTCGGAAGACAATGTATCCCTTGCTGTTTTCAATTTGGTCGGTATTGGTTTAGCTCCGGCCGGAATTCCTCAAATAGATGTGACATTTGAAATAAACTCAGATGGTCTGGTCCAGGTATCTGCAAAAGATATGAGTACCGGAAGAGAACAGAGAATCGAGGTTAAACCATCCTCCGGACTCTCTGCTGAACAATTAAATAAAATCATAAAAAGAACAAAAAAAGAACAGGACAGAGATAGTGCAGAGGAAATGGACAATGGCAAAGCGTGATTATTACGAAGTCTTGGAAGTCTCTAGATACTGCACCTGTGATGAAATTAAAAAAGCCTACAGAAAGAAAGCCATTCAATTCCATCCGGATAAAAATCCTGGGGATGCAGAGGCAGAAGAAAAATTCAAAGAAGCAGCCGAAGCTTACAGCATCTTGATGGACGAAGAAAAAAGAGACATTTATGACAGGTATGGACATCAAGGATTAAGAGGAGAGGGATTCAGCGGATTCTCGGGTTTCAACTCCTCCATCTTTCAGGGTTTTGAAGATATATTGGGCGATTTTTTCAACTTTGGCTTTGGAGATATTTTTAGTGGATCAAGAAAGGACAGAAGATATCCTGCCAGAGGAAGAGACCTTGTTGTAGAGGTAAAAATCAGCCTGGAAGAGGCAGCTTCAGGACTTAATAAAGAAATCCAAATCAGCAGGTCGGAAACATGCCCAACATGCAAGGGCTCTAAAATGAAACCAGGGACAAAAAAAAAGGATTGTCCTTACTGCCAGGGAAGAGGGAAGGTAAGATACCAGCAGGGATTTTTCTCTTTGATCCAAACATGTCACAAATGTGGAGGAACAGGTTCCATCATTACGGATCCGTGTGAACACTGCGGCGGTACAGGCAAAATAAAGAAAAAGAAAAAAGTAAACTTTAAAATTCCCGCTGGTGTAGATGACGGAATGAAATTGAGAATTCACGGCGAAGGGGAAGTCGGAGATCAGGGAGCCTCCAGAGGCGACCTTTACATTCTGATAAGAGTCAAAAAACATAAGTTTTTCGAGAGGCAAGGCAGTGATTTGTTGTGTGAAATAAAAATATCCTTTCCCAAGGCAGCGCTTGGGGCTAAGGTCAAAATACCCACTTTTGAAGGAGATGAAATCATAGACATCCCGAGTGGGACCCAGCCTGGAAAAGTACTTAAACTAAAGGGAAAAGGCTTGCAGAACATAAACAACCACCGCAAAGGAAATTTATATATAAAGGTCAATATAGAAACTCCTACGAATTTGAAGAAAAACCAAAGGGATATATTAAAAGAATTTGCAGAATCAACAGGTGAAAAACTTGATTCTGTAGAAAACAGTGTTGTGAATAAAATTAAAAATCTTTTTCATTAGGCCAAGATTGACTTCAGACCGCTTTTACATTCAAAAAAAACAGATCAAGTTCCCCAGCGCTGTGTTAACGGGAAGTGAACACCATCATCTCAGCAGAGTAGTTAGAAAAAAGAGGGGAGAGACAGTCTTCCTTTTTACAGAAAAAGGCGAGAACTTCTTTGCCCGGATTGATAAAATAGAGGAATCAAAGACCTCGCTGACCATTTTAGAGACCGGATTGCAAAAAGAATCCGGCATGAGAATTATCCTGGCTCCTTCACTGGTAAAATCCAGAGCTATGGAGTTCATCCTGCAAAAATCCACAGAGTTGGGCGTGTCATGCTTTGTTCCAGTTGTTGCTGAAAGGTCTGTTGTGAAAATTTCTGACAAAATTGGGGGAAAAATAAAAAGATGGGACCGCATCATTCTTGCCGCTTCAAAGCAGTGCCGAAGGCCGGCTCCTCCCGTTATGGAAATGCCCCTTCCTTTAAAAAAATTCCTTGATATAAAAAAAGCCCATGTAAAAATATTTTTAGACGAAAAAGGAGGAGAATATTTGAAAGATTTTGTTTTTTCATCCCTTAAGGAAAATTCGAAAAAATTTCCTCAATCCGTGATTATACTTTTAGGTCCGGAAGGAGGCTGGACAGACAGAGAAAAACAGGATATAGTTCGACATGGATATAGAGCTGTCAGCCTTGGACCTAATATCCTGAGGGCTGAAACAGCCGCCATTTCGTGTGTGACTATCATCTCGCACTTCTGGAATCCGTGACATGATTAAGCATTGCATATGGATGAAAAGAAATGATAATAAAAACACTGCCACATATTTATGGATAGTTCAGGTATGTTTATACAAGGACAGAAAGTAGGAAAATACAAGATCATACGATCTCTCGGAAGCGGGGGTTTCGGGGCTGTGTTTTTAGCGGAAGACACCTGGCTTAATATTAGAGTGGCCATCAAGGTCCCTCACAAGCAGTCCGTTGAAATTTATAAGCTCCTGAAAGAGCCGAGGCTTCAGGCTGCCCTGAATCATCCCAATATAGTCCGAATGATCTCAGCAGAGAAAGAAGGGAAGATATTTTACATGGTCATGGAGTACATAAGAGGGAAGACATTAGAAAAATTAATCGAAAAAGAAAAAATTATCAAATACGAAAAAACAATAGATTACATCACACAAATCGCAGGAGCTGCTTCACACGCTCATAAGAACAAAATAATCCATAGAGATCTCAGGCCCTCAAACATTATCATTTCTGAAGACGAAGACAAAGTCAAAATTACTGATTTCGGGACATCAGCCTGGTTGAATAAGCTTCCCTATGCCTCGACCCGGATAGGATCCCCTCCATATATGGCACCAGAGCAGTTTTTGGGCAAGGCCACTTTTCAATCAGATATTTATTCCATAGGCTGTATTTTTTATGAAATGATTCTTGGGAGACCTCCCATTTTTGATCCGGATCCCTTTAAGATACTTGAAAAAGCCAAACAAGGAAAAATCACTCCTCCCCGAATAAAAAACAGCCGGATTCCTAAAGAAATCGATATGATTATCATGAAATGTCTTTCCTCTAAGATAGAAGACAGGTATCAAAGTGCTGAGGAGATTATTAAAGACCTGGAACAGTTTGAAGGAAAAGATGTGGAGAAATCAGAACTTTTGGATATTAGGAAAAGAATAGAGGCTCGAGAGAACAGAAAAGACTCTTTATGCTGGAATTGCCGGAGGCCTCTCCCTTACAAGTCAAAAAAGTGCCCGTACTGCGGAGAGGAAAATTGACTTGAAACAATAATTCGGATAGTATTATTTTTTAACACAAAACCATAATATCAAATGATATGAATAATTCCGTTGTATTTATATACCCCATAATCACAATAAATATAAATATTAATTTAAAGGGAGTTTCAAATGAGTCCGTTTGATGAAAACAGTAAAATATGGATGAACGGAGATATAATACCATGGAAAGATGCCACCATTCATATTGCTTCACATGTCATCCATTATGGAAGTTCACTCTTCGAAGGCTTGCGGTGCTATAAAACTCCCAAAGGAACCGTTATATTTCGCCTGGAGGCCCATACAAAAAGACTTTATAACTCCTGCAAGATGTATCGAATCGAAATATCTTATCCCCAGGAGAAACTGAGCCAAGCCATCATAGACCTTATCAAATTAAATAAATATGAGGAATGCTATATAAGGCCTGTTGTGTTCCGGGGATACGGCACTCTGGGGGTCAATCCGCTGTCAAATCCCATTGTCACTGCCATTCTGGTATGGAAATGGGGAAAATATCTCGGAGAAGAAGCTCTTACAAACGGAGTCGATGTCAGGATTTCTTCATGGAGAAGGATGGCACCGGACACCTTTCCCGCACTGGCAAAATCAGGAGCCAATTATATGAATTCTCAGCTCATAAAGATGGAAGCTGTGCTGGACGGATATGTGGAAGGAATCGCTCTCACAAGTGAAGGCCATATCAGCGAAGGAAGTGGAGAAAATCTGTTTTGCGTGATAGACGGAGTCCTTCACACGCCCCCTCTTTCTTCCTCTATACTTCCCGGGATAACAAGAGACTCAGTGATCCAACTCGCCAAAGAACAGGGAATCGAGGTAAAGGAAACGTCCATTCCCAGGGAGATGCTTTATATTGCAGATGAAGTATTTTTTACAGGCTCTGCCGCAGAAATAACTCCAATCAGGACCATTGACAAAATAAAAATAGGAAGCGGGAAAATCGGACCTGTAACAAAAATCCTGCAGGATGAATTTTTTGCATATATAAATGGCGAAAGAGAAGATAGATATAACTGGCTGACTTATTTATAGAAATAAACGGAGTCTCACTATTAAAAAGAGAGGCTGATGTGTATAATAGAAGTAAAATTAATGGTAAAAAAAATATAAAGGGGGGAATATGGACATAGACGATCTTTTAAAACTGGCCATTGAAAACGATGCTTCTGACCTTCACTTAAAATCAGGGAATTTTCCAATCATCCGGATCCATGGAAAACTGCATACAATGACTGACTATCCCAAATTGACTCCTGAATCAACCAGACAATTAGCCGAACAGATAACCAATGACTATCAAAAAGAAAGACTCAAGGAGGAACATGACCTGGACCTTGCCTACAGCCTTCCCGGATTCGGTCGATTCAGAGGAAGCATATACCAACAGCGGGGTTCTTACGGCATTGTTCTGAGGATCATTCCACTGGAAGTTTCGACCATAAAAGAGCTTAATCTGCCCAAGGTCATCGATGATATCTCTGAAGAAACCAGAGGTCTTGTTCTTGTTACAGGAACCACGGGGTCAGGAAAAACGACTACTTTGGCTTCCATGATCGATCACATCAATGAAAGAAGAAAAGAAAATATCATCACGATTGAGGATCCTATTGAATACCTGCATAGGGACAAAAAAAGCATGATAAGCCAGAGAGAAGTGGGAGTGGATGTTTCCTCTTTTTCAAGAGGCTTGAGAGCTTCTCTTAGAGAAGACCCGGATATCATTCTTGTCGGAGAGATGAGAGACAGAGATACCATAGATACCGCACTTCTGGCTGCCGAAACCGGACATTTGGTTCTGAGCACACTTCATACCACTGACGCTCCAGAGACCATTAACCGTATCGTTTCGATTTTTCCGCCGTTCCAGCAGAGGCAGGTAAGGCTGCAGCTCGCAAGCATATTGAAAGCGGTGGTATCGATGCGGCTTATTCCAAAAAAAGACGGAAGCGGAAGGGTTCCTGCTGTGGAAATAATGATCAATACGCCTTATATCTCAGATTGCATCAACGACAGAGAAAAAACAGGTCTTATCAGAGACGCCATTGCCACCGGAGTCTCCCAGTATAAAATGCAGAGCTTTGATCAATCCGTGTACTGGCTTTACACAGAAGGATTCATCTCTTACGAACAGGGTCTCAGGTATTCTTCCAGCCCGGATAATTTCAAGTTAAGGGTGATGGGGATCCGTTCTTCTCAAGATGTAGCGATTGAAGACATGGAAAAAGAGATTTCCCAGAGAAATAAAGAAAAGGGAGAGGCCTATGATGAAGAAACAGAGGAGGAACAAGCATAAAATCATTCAATGAGATCACAACACATAAGAAAAAAATTTTTGGATTATTTTGCATCCAAAGGTCATAAAATTGTAAAAAGTTCTTCTCTTTTTCCCAAGGATGACCCGACACTTCTTTTCACGAATGCGGGTATGAATCAGTTCAAGAATGTATTTTTAGGTCTTGAGAAAAGAACATATACAAGGGCTGCCTCGGTCCAAAAGTGTATGAGGGTTAGTGGGAAACACAATGACCTTGACCAAGTAGGCAAGACCAGCAAGCACCACACCTTTTTTGAAATGCTGGGCAACTTTTCTTTCGGTGATTATTTTAAAGAAGGAGCCATAGAATTCGCCTGGGAATTGATAACAGAGGAATATGGGATCGATCCGGAAAGACTGTATGCGACCGTTTATAAAGACGATGATGATGCGTTCAGGATATGGAAAAAAAACATAGGGATTTCAGATGAAAAATTGTTTTATATGGGAAAAGAGGAAAATTACTGGAGTATGGGCGATACAGGCCCCTGCGGTCCTTGCTCGGAAATACATTACCAGATAGCCAAAGACCTTAACAAAAAAAAAGCGAAAGAATTGATCGAATCCGGGAGTGAGGATTTTATTGAATTATGGAACCTCGTTTTCATGCAGTATAACAGAGACGAAACCGGAAGATTGAGTGACCTTCCGGCTCCTTCCATAGACACCGGTATGGGTCTTGAACGCATTGCCACTGTACTGCAGAAGAAGAAAGATAATTACGAAAACGACCTTTTTTATCCGATCATTGAACATATCGTTTCAATTTCGGGTAAAGAGGGAGTTCATGAAATAACAAAAAATATATCAGTCAGGAAGATAGCTGACCATATCCGGGCCATAGTTTTCCTTATTAATGACGGTATCATGCCTTCAAACGAAGGAAGAGGCTATGTGCTCAGAAGGCTCATAAGAAGAGCGTTTAGAGCCGGTGAGAAATTCGGATTCAAAGACCCCTTTCTCTTCAAACTCACCAGCGTTGTTTGTGATATTATGAAGGAATCCTATGCAGAGTTGATTTCCTCTGCTAATTACATCTCAAGAGTTTGTCAATCAGAGGAAAAACGTTTTATAAAGACTCTTTCCACCGGCATCAAAACATTTGACCTTTATGTCAGGGAACTCAAAAAGAAAAAGAGAAATACCATACCCGGTGATAAATTATTCAAACTGTATGACACATATGGATTTCCCTTAGATCTTTCCATCGAGCTTGCTGAAGATGAAGATATGAAAATAGATGAACACGGTTTCACTCAAGAACTCAATAAACAGAGAGAAAAAGCAAGAAAATCCTGGAAGGGCGATATTGAGGACAAGAAAAGAAAAAAGTACGAAAAATTCAAGGATCTCCATGTCACATATAATGGCTATGAAAAAGAAAGCGCGGAGGATTCAAAAGTGCTTGCCATTATGAAACATGGTGCCGAAGCCAACAAGATAGAACAGGGTGAAGAAGGAGAAGTGTTCTTATCCGTCACTCCTTTTTATGCAGAAGCCGGAGGTCAGATCGGAGATACAGGGGTCATAAAGAATCCTGATTTTTCTGCGGAAGTAAAATCCGCCTACTATCCGATACCTGACATCATATCTCATAAAATAAAAATGATTTCAGGAACCCTGAAGACCGGAGATAGCGTTGATGCCGAGGTTGACAAAAAAAGAAGAAAAGCGATAAGTAAAAATCATACGGCTACTCATCTTCTGCATGCCTCTCTCAGGAATATAGTTGGGTCTCATTTGAATCAGTCAGGATCACTCGTATCTTCGGAAAAACTCCGTTTTGACTTCACACATTATTCGCCTTTGAGCCCTTCAGAGATAAAAAGTGTGGAATCTCTGGTCAACGAAAAAATCCAGGACTGTATTCCCGTGAGAACAAAAGTCACTTCGCTGGAGAAGGGAATAAAAGAAGGAGCTGTCGCCATATTCGAAGAAAAATACGGTGAAGAAGTCAGGGTCATAACCATAGGAGATTTCAGCAAGGAACTCTGCGGGGGTGTCCATGTGCGCAACACAGGAGAAATCGGTTTTTTTAAGGTTATTTCGGAAGGAAGTGTTGCTGCTGGCATGAGAAGGATAGAGGCTGTCACATCAGAATCCGCATTGGGATACGTTCAAAAAAATGAAAGCCTGTTAACAGAAATAGAAGAGTCTCTCAGTGCATCTCGGAATGAGCTTGCTGATCATATAGAAAAACTTCAGGAATCAATAAAACAAAAAGAAAAGGAATGCAAATCTCTCAGACAAAAGTTGATAAACCTAAAAAACAAACAAAAGGAAGAGAAAACGCATCAAATAAACGGAATTTCTGTCCTGACCAAAAAGATTGAAGGGCTGAATGGTTCAGAGCTAAGGGATCTTGCGGATAATTTAAAACAAACATCCCATTCAGATGTGATTATACTGGCAACGGTATTCAATGACAAAGTCCTCTTAGTTGCGGTTGTGAATGAAAATCTGACGGATAGATTAAAGGCAAAAGAAATCATAGATGAAATAGCACCGGTAATAGGCGGCGGTGGAGGAGGCCGCCCTGATTTTGCTCAAGCTGGAGGGACCAAACCTGATAAGCTGGACCAGGCAGTCAAAAAGGGGCTCTCTTTTATTAAAGAACAACTGAAACACTAAAATCACCCCTAAAGGGGATTGATTTTATGTGTATTTTATTATTATACTTAAAACAGGCTGGATGGGTATGAAAGAAAAGAAAATTGTTTTTTTACTCATTTCTGTGCTGGCTTTTTTTGTTTGTTTTCCTTTTTCTCCTTATTCCTTTTGTTCCTATTCGGGAAAATACGATGCTATTATCAGCAAAGCTGCTGTTAAATACGGGCTCCCTTATGATTTGATCCATTCAATTATAAAAACCGAATCCAACTACAATCCCAGGGCTGTGTCTCCAAAGGGGGCAGTGGGACTCATGCAGCTTATGCCTTCGACTGCAAAACAATACGGTGTCACTAATGTTTTTGACCCGGAAGACAATATATTCGGTGGGACAAGGTATCTCAAAGACCTTACATCCCTGTACCAGAGAAATCTTGATCTGGTTCTGGCTGCCTATAATGCTGGCCAGGAAGCGGTTAAGAAATATCAGGGTATTCCCCCTTATGAAGAAACAATCGAATATATAGAAAAGGTAAAATCTTCGTATGGGAAAAAGTCTATTATCGGGAAGACAAAAATATACAAATATTACGACGAAAACGGAAGAATCGTTATCACGAACAATATCTTCCTTTATTTACAACACCGGAAAAGATAAAAACCTCGTTTCTTTCTAAGCAGGTTCCAGTTTCCTTTTCAGGTTTGTCCTGACAGAAAAAATACTGGGCACTATTTCAAATGTAGCAGGGACTTTTCCGATCAGTTCTCCATCAGCTTCTATCAGAACATCTTCTTCCTCTTCTGAAGTAACCTCTATTTTCTTGCCTCTTAAAAATTTGATCTTTGGATGAGAGAGATGGGTTCCCCTATATATCCGCCATACATTCAAAAAAAACTCAATTTTTTCCATCCCCTTAACGAGGATTAAATCAAAAAACCCATCATCAAGGAGGGCATAAGGGGCGATTCTCATACCTTTACCAAAAATACTTCCGTTTGATATGGCTCCTATTAAATAATTATCAGTTGGATATTCTTTTCCATCCACTTTTATTTTCAGTTTTTTACTTTTATAAGAAATGAAAGTAAAAATCAGTGTTCTCAAATAAGACGAGGCCTTTCTCTTGAGCCTCTTTTCATCAACTCTTTTAACCACTTCGCCTCCAAAACCAAAGTCAGCAATATTCAAGAAAAATATTTCTTCGTTTTCCCCTGAAAGGGATTTGTATTTGATTTTTCCTATATCAATGATATCTGACTGGGATTGAGTGATGACCTCCATAGATTTATTCAGATCCTGCGGTATGTTCAGACTTTTACTGAAATCAGAACCTGTTCCACTGGGAATGATTCCGAGTGTTGTCTTGGGATTTATGATTTTGTGGTTTTCGAAAAAACCATTGGCTATCTCATTTATTGTTCCGTCGCCGCCCACTCCGACTATCAATTCGCTTCCGTTTTTGATAGCGGACCTTGATATCTCAGTAGCATGAGCCGGCTTTTCAGTAAACTCGTATTTAAATTCTTTGAAAAAACTACTGAGAGCCTCCTTTATCCGCGTCCATCTTTTTCCTGTCTGGCCCTTGTTCGATTCAGGATTAACTATTATCTGCGTCTTTAATAGTTCTTGATTCTTCGGGAACATCAACAACATCTTTTTCCCCTTTTTTCGTTTTGTCTCTTTTAAATATTGATACTCCTATAATTCCGCCAAGCGCACCTAATACCGAAAAAATCACAGCATTGATGAGAATTCCGAGCAGGACCATAGAAATATGAGTGCTACCTGCTCCTCTCTCCATCCATGTTTCCCACCCTGCAGGCATTTCTTCAGCATACTCTGCAATCCTTTCCATGATATTGGCTATTAACTTTTCATTGAGCGGGGCTAAAGGAATGCTTATGAGAAAATCTACGGCCGTTGCAACAAGACCGGAAAACACTCCGGCAATGGCACCCTCTCCCATGGTCAGCGGCTTTGTTGCCTCTTTATTAAGAAAAAAAACGGCAATGATTCCGCCTCCGATGATCCACAAACAGCAGAGACAGTTCAGGACGGGAATACCAGAAAGGACTCCAGCAATACCACCTCCTATAAGAGCAGGTACTAACATGCTTGTCTTTTGTTCTTCCATTATGCCTCCTCATTAAAGGATTTTTTAAAGAGTTTTTACTATTCTATTTTGTTTGGATCTGTTTTTTCAAGAAAAATGTTTCCGGCTTAAAAACAAATCAGAAAAACCGGCTATAAAATAATAGGGGAGAAGAGTCCCCCAAATAAGCCCGATCACATACCTCGGCCAATCAGAGGTTTGCCACAAATGAAACAGGTTTCCTGCTGTATCGATCACGATCGGAGCTGTGAAAATAAAAAAAATTTTATTTCCAGGGACCTTTACTTTCCTAAAACCATTGATGGCAGGAAAAGCAATCGTGCCCAGAAAAAAACCAAAATATATCCCTAAACACCGGGTGCAAACCGGTAAAGGATAACCGAAGAGGGTGAAACATCTGGACGGATTCTGGTGACAGATCGGGGCAAAAATGGAATAAATAAAGGCACTGGCTGGAATATCTGCGCTTTTCAGATAGGGGGCTGAAAAAATCAAGATCAACCACACAGCAGTTCCGGCCAATGTACAGAAAAAGACATTACGAACAATTTTTTTTTCATTCATCTGAATTTTAATCATATGAACCTTTTTTTAATTGTCAAATACTGAAATTCAGGTATGGCCTGTGCTCCCTTCAGATTTTTAACGCCATTCTCCTTCGTTTTTCTCGGCTCCTGCGTAACTCCCCCCGTTCGTGGGTCAGACATACTCGTCGCCCGGCTTCGCCGGATTCCCTCAAAAAGCCTCATCCGAAGGCTAAATCTTCAATGTCGCTTCAGCCACACCTGATTTTCTTAAGGATTGCGCTTATCCTGTTAGGTAAATAACATCATGCCTCATACAGACTTTCAGGCAGGCTGATTCTGAAGTCATCCGGAGGGGAGCGAGCCGAGGAATAAGCTGATTTTACTCGCTGGGAAAAATCAGCGGGCTGAAGAACCAGCTTGCCTGATG
>Ga0307421_1000005_pt1 | contig 116497 bp, 122 predicted proteins | sample SalMarWE160270MG_FD_202163 | JGI IMG/M metagenome (GOLD analysis project Ga0307421, IMG submission 202163) | Salt marsh sediment microbial communities from the Plum Island Ecosystem LTER, Massachusetts, United States - WE1602-70 | ecosystem: Environmental > Aquatic > Marine > Intertidal zone >... | reverse complement strand
CGACAGATAGAAAAAGAAAGATGGGAATGGGAAGAAGAAATTAACAAAATAAAAGGTCAATTAAGAGAGGTTGATTTGAGGTATCATAAACTCCTGAGAAAAGAAGAAGAAATTAAAAACAATAAGAGAAAAATTTCAGATAGGCAGGAGGAGATAAGATTGGAGAAAGAAAATGCTGAATTAGAAAAAGAGCTTGAGAAACTTTCCGAAAAGAAAGAGCCCTTAGAAGTAGAAAGAGCTCAGCTTTCAGAAAGAGAAGCTCAATTAAGAAAGAGCTTAGACCAGGTCTTAGAAAAGGAGGCAGAGATTGAAAGAGAAGAAAAAGCTATTGAAGAAAAAGAAAAAGAAACAAAAACATCTAAAGAAAGAAGAGAAATAGAAACAAAAAGATGGAAGGTAGAAGAAAAAAGACGACAGACAGAAAAAGAAAGATGGGAATGGGAAGAAGAAATTAACAAAATAAAAGCTCAATTAAGAGAGGTTGATTTGAGGTATCAGAAGATAAGAAATAAAGAGTCAGAACTCCAAAAAAAGATACAAGAGGTTAACCGCTTATTAAAAAAAGATGAAATTGAGGGAAAAAAGAAAGAAACAGAAATTGAAAAGAGGAAAAAAGAGGAGTTTTTGCAAAAACTCCGCCAAGAAGAAGAAAAAAGAGAGAAAGAGGCAGAAAGATTAAAGAAAGAGGAAGAAGAAAGGGAAAAACTAAAAGAAGAAGAAAAAGAAAGAAAAGAAACTGAGGAAAAGAAAAGAAAAGAAATAGAAAGATTAAAATTGGAGGAGAAGAAAAGATTGGAAAAAACCAGAGCTAAATCTTTGGCAGAGAAAGAGAGCAAAGAAACAGAGAAAGAAAAATTAGAAAAAGAGAAAATAAAAGAAAAATTATCAGAAATTCAAGAGAGAGAAGAAGCAGAAAGAAAAAGATTCTTAGAAAGAATTCAAGGTAAAAAGAAAAAAATGAAAGAGGTTCCAAGACCTTCAAAAGAAATCGAAGAACCTGCTGTTCCTTCCCGGCCAACCGAGATTTTCCGTCCTCTTCCTCAAAAACCCTCTCTGAGAGAAAAATTCTGGGCCAGGTTTATAATTTTTTTCGTAATTTTGGCTACCTTAGCTGGAATTTCTACCTTCTGGTATTGGTTTCTTTTTATCAGAAAACCACCGCTGCCACCCTCTGCTCCTCCCGAAAAAGAAATTATTATTGTCCCAGAAATAGCTATCCCCGAAGCTTTAATCTCGGTTGAAATAATTCGAACTTTCGAGATTACAAAATCAGAAGAAACCCTCATCTATCTTTCTCAGATCTTTAAAGAAGACTTAGGGGAAGACCAGTTTACCAGAATTATAATAAAAGATTTAACTAAGAAAAAAGTCCCCGGCCTGAAAGAATTTTTGGATATTTTTCAAGCTAAAACTCCGGAAGATTTTTATCAAAAATTAAGCGATGAGTTCACTTTGTTTATTTATTCCCAAAAAGAAGGCAACAGATTGGGCCTGGTGACGAAAATAGAAACAAAAGAAGGACTGCCAGAAATACTAAGATTCTGGGAAGACACAATGGAGAAAGACCTATCAAGTTTTTTCGCTTTTCTGGGCAAGGATAAACCAGCTCTTAAAGATTACTTTACTAAAACCGCTTACCATCAGGGAGTTATTCGTTGCCAGGCTTTTGGTGAGGAAGATTTTGAAGCTTGTTATTTAATAACAGGTAGTCACTTCATTTTCACAAGCTCTTTGGAAAGTATGAAAAAAACAATTGATAAGTTGTAATCCTCGTATGTTTAGGAAAAAACTTTTTATTAAAAAAATAAAGGAGAAATTAGAGAAAGAAAGGACTTCAGTTGAGGAACAACTTCAAAGTTTTGCCAAAAAAGATAAAAAACTAACCGGAGATTGGGAGACTCGTTTCCCAAAATTCAATGGCGGCAATTTAGAAGAGGAAGCAGATGAAGTCGAGCAATACGAATCTTTACTCCCGATTGAATTCAGTCTTGAAAATAGACTCAGAGACATTAATGTGGCTTTGGAGAAAATAAAAAAGGGGAAATATGGAAATTGCGAAAAGTGCGGAAAGGAAATCTTAAGAGAGCGCCTCAAGGTTTGTCCTGAGGCCAGATTCTGTCTAAAATGCCAAAAGTAAAATCTATTTGTAACGTTTAAAGTCTACATTATAATCGAAATTCGAACTTCCGAATATGCCGTCTAAAGTTTTCTCAGCTGCCATCGTCGGCTTAGACGCTCAAATTATTGAAGTAGAAACAGAGGCCTCATATGGATTGAGGCATTTTGAAATCGTTGGCCTTCCAGATAAAGCTGTAGAAGAATCAAAAGAAAGGGTGGGGGCGGCAATAAAAAGTTCTGGCTTTCAATCTCCTCATCATCAGCCAATTCGAGTTTTGGTAAATCTTGCTCCAGCTGATTTAAAAAAAGAAGGGTCTTTATATGACCTTCCTATTGCCTTGGGCTTTTTGGCAGCTTCCAAACAAATAAGATTAGACCTAAAAGATAAAATTTTTCTGGGTGAGTTAGCTTTAGATGGGAAATTAAGACCAATTAAAGGGGCACTCTCTATTGCTCTGGCAGTAAAAAATGAAGAAAATTTTTCTGAAATAATCTTACCCAAAGCCAATGCTCCAGAAGCTGCTCTGGTTTCTATAAAGGCCGGCAGTTCAGATAGCGAAAGTCTAAAAGTAATTGGAGTCAAAAACCTAAAAGAAGCTATTGACTATTTGGAAGGAAAAATTCAGCTATCTCCTCCTAAAGTGAAAATAGAGGATTTTTTTGGAAAACAGAATTACCCTGTTGGCTTAGGTTTTATTAAGGGACAGGAATACGGCAAAAGAGCCCTGGAAATTGTTGCTGCCGGAGCTCATAATCTTTTGATGGAGGGGCCTCCGGGCGCCGGGAAAACACTTTTAGCCAAAGCCATTCCTTCTCTTTTGCCTCCTCTTTCTTTTGAAGAATCATTAGAAGTTACAAAAATTTATAGTGTGGCCGGTCTTCTGCCGAAGGAAAAACCGCTCTTGAACCTTAGGCCCTTCAGAGCTCCCCATCATACTTCCTCAGAAGTTGCCTTAATTGGCGGCGGTAATCCTCCCAGAGCAGGAGAGATAACCTTGTCCCATCGGGGAGTTTTATTTTTAGATGAATTCCCGGAATTCCATCGCGACGTCCTTGAGAGTCTCCGCCAGCCGATTGAAGAAGGAAAAATTACAATTCTAAGAGCAAGGCATTCTCTGACCCTGCCAGCCCGATTCACCCTGGTAGCTGCAACCAACCCCTGTCCCTGCGGATACTACGGTGACCCGGAAAAGAAATGTACTTGTACGCCTTCTCAAATTTCAATGTACCGTCGAAAACTCTCTGGACCTCTGATGGACAGGATTGACCTTTTTATTAATGTTCCCCAGTTAAAATACGAAAAATTGGCAGCTCCAGATGAGGAAAATAGCAGTTTAAGAATAAGAGAGGGGGTTAAGGTCGCTCGCCGAATCCAGCGAGAAAGATTCAAGAAAGGAAAAACCAATTCCGAGATGGAGCTTCCCCAAATAAAAAAATATTGTCAGATTAATTCAAAATCCCAAAATCTTTTGAGAAACTATGTTGATTCTGGCAAACTTTCTGCCCGAGGTTATCACCGAGTTCTGAAAGTCGCCAGAACTATTGCTGATTTAGATAGCTCAGAAAGCATTTCTTATAACCATTTAAGTGAAGCTTTAATATATAGAATAAGAGAGGCCTAATAAATATATCCTTTAATGGAAGGTGAACCTACTCTCAGCGTCCTATAATTCATTCTCCCTAAGCCGATATAATTCATTTCTGAAAAAACAACCTTGTCCCCTCTCACTTCTTCCACATAGCCCACGTGGCCGTAATATCTATGACCGCTAAGAGAAATTACTGCCCCCACCCGAGGGATACAATTACTTCCTTTGCAAACTTTAAAACCAGACCTGATTGCCCCGTCTAACCAGTTTATAGCATTGCCCCAGCCAGGAATTATTCTTCTCTGAGCCACCCACCAAGTACATTGCCCCCAAGAATAAGTATGAGATTTATCGTAAAAATTACTAGTAGAGAGAGATGGCTGTTCCTCTTGAACAATTGGAACTGAAAGAAATTTGCCGTCAGGAATTATTAAAATCTCTTTTACTACGATATCTCCATCGCCGGAAAGGTCGTTGAATTCAATGATTTTTTGGGGACTTGTCTTGTATTTTTCGGCTATACCGCCAACTGTATCTCCTTTTTTTACTATATGCATCACTCCCGAAACCGGCAGAATGAGAAGTTTTTGGCCAGGTTTAATTGTTGATTTTTGAGTTAAATCATTTGCCCAGAGCAAGGTATTAAGAGAAATGTCAAAATGAGTAGCGATACTCAAAAGAGTATCGCCAGTTTGAACTGTATATTCAATGATTTCTTCCCGGTTGGTGGTTGCCAACTCACTTTCGGAATCTCCAGATAAGCTTCCCAAGACCTGAGGAGTAATTAAAACTGAAGGGGAAAAAGCCATCAGACTGCTTTTTTGAATTAAAAGGAAATCCGGTGATTCTTTTAAGGAGTTTTGAATTGGCCCGACAAATGGCTCCTCATTACCCTCTGATTGACTACTCCGGTTAGCAAGAGAAGCACTTAAATTTTTAGCTACCACAATTGAATTTACTTCTGACCAAAAGTAGTGAGGGACAAAAAGAAGAATTGGAAGCAAAATAGCTGAAATTATCCCCAAATAAAGGAAGGGGTCTTTTAGAGATCCCTTATTTTTGGCAATCTGGTATATTTTTTGCTTTAAACAGCTCGAAAGCCATTTAAAGGCTTTTTTTAGTGGTAGTGTAGGAATAGTTTTTAAAAGTTACCTATGCTTTTTGACCACTTTTCTCCAGTTTACTATTCCAAGACCTAAAGTCAAGGGCCTTATCCACACCCAGTAGTGAATTTTTGACTGAGTTTTTCTGAAAGAAAAACTAATTTTCGCGTAGCGAGTCAAAAATCTACTACTGGGCACAACCCTGAAATTAGTGCTAAAATGAATAAATGGACTTAACTTCAAAAAGAGATATTAAAAAATTGCTCAAAGAACGCCATGCTCAGCCGTCAAAAAGACTTGGCCAGAATTTCTTGACTAACAAAGCTGTTATTAAAAAAATTATAAAGGCGGCCCGGCTCAAAATCAAAGACATTGTTTTGGAAATCGGTCCAGGAATTGGAACTTTAACTCAGGACCTCTCAAAAGAAGCAAAAAAGCTAATTGCCGTAGAAAAAGATTTAAAAATGTATGACATACTGAAGGAACTGTTGAAATGTTGGAATGTTAAAAATGTTGAGATTTTAAAAGAAGATATTTTAAAATTTAATCCTCTAACCTATAAATTAAAGGCTAAAGGCTATAAAGTAGTAGCTAATTTGCCTTTTTATCTTACTGCTCCGGCAATCAGAAAGTTCCTGGAAACCAAATTGCCGCCAGAATTAATGATTTTAGTGGTTCAAAAAGAGGTGGCTCAAAGGATTTGCGCCAGACCTCCTAAAATGAATATCTTGGCTGTTTCCGTCCAATTTTATGCCAAGCCCAAGATTATTTCTTATGTTTCAAAGAAATCTTTCTGGCCCTTGCCAAAAGTAGATTCGGCGATTATAAAAATTCAAAATATCATCTCAGCATCTCATCAGCGGAGAAAATCAGCGTTTAATCAACGGCTTTTCAGAATCGTCAAGGCTGGCTTTTCTCAACCAAGAAAACAACTTGCCAACAACCTATCAAAAAAGTTAGAATTGAACAAGGAAGGAGTTAAATCCTGGCTTCTAAAAAATAATATTCAACCTACTCAGAGAGCTGAAACCTTATTTATTAAAGATTGGATAAATCTAACAAAAAGTTATAAAATTAATTAATCATTACTAAGGATTTCAAATTGTAGATTTTGTAGTACAATATTCCAATGGCTCAAAAAATAAAAAATCTCCCCAAAACTTTTAGATTAAACAAAAAATCGTCAATCCCGACTTCTACTTTCCCAAAACAAAGATTGTATTTTGGGATTTTTTTGTTCCTCCTGGCTTTAGGGCTGGCTTTACCCCTTCATGCAACAGCTGCAGCGATAGATTGGAAGGAAGCTCTAATTGCTATATTCAGCCCTCCGGCAGCTATACTCTATCACTTTTCTGGTGAGCAACTGTTTTTTTCAACGCTCGGAAATCTTGCTCTGGCCCTTGCTACAACAGTGCTCCAAATATTCTTGGTAGTAACGAATGCTTTTCTTAGTATGGCTATTGGAATCTTAGCTATAGTTACTCACCCGAACTTTATTGTCCTTTCTTATACTAATCCAGCTGGAAACCCCCTTCTTCAAATTGGTTGGACTTTAACAAGAGATTTAGCTAATATAGGCTTTATTATTATCTTGGTTATTATCGGTTTAGCTACTGCCTTAAGAATTAGAGAATACCAATGGCAAAAAACTTTACCTCTTTTGATTGGAATAGCCTTATTAATTAATTTTACTCCGGTTATTTTAGGTCTTGTGGTTGATGCTTCAAATATTATAATGAATTTTTTCTTAGGAGGTATGGTTAATCTTAATTTTGTGGAAAGTATATGGAGCGAGCAATGGGCTATATTTCTTAACAGCTGGCAAGTGGTAGGGTTTGAGATAGATGCCACTTCCCTTGCTAAAGCTTTTAGTCTGATTGTTTTTGGAGGTATAAGTGGTCTTATATTTCTGGTCTATAGTCTTCTTTTTGTTTTACGTTATATAGTCATCTGGATGCTAGTAATCTTATCTCCCATTGCTTTCTTTTGTTATATCCTGCCAGCAACTAGAAGAGTTTTTTCACTATGGTGGAATCAATTTATCCAATGGTGCATTGTTGGAGCAGCTGCTGCTTTCTTTCTCTATTTAAGCAGCTACCTTATAGGGCTTTCTTATGAGGGAAAAATAATGGGTCCTGATTTACCTAATTTAATAGAGGGAGCAGAAATGAGCGTCCCTGCTGTTGGTACAATTAATCTAGTTAATACCTTGTTGCCTTACGGAATAGCCATTGGCTTCCTTATTGTTGGTTTCTTTGTTGCCCTTTCCACTTCAGCTATGGGAGCTACAGCAGTTATTGCTGTCGCCCAGAAAGGAGTGAAAACAGCTGGAAAATGGACAGGAAAAAAAGCAGGAAGAGGAATTGAGAAGGGATTAAAAATTCCAGAAAAGGCTGAATGGCTTGGCCGTCGGGCAGCTTCAAAGCCATTTCTGAGAGAAACAGTTGGCAGACCGCTACTAGGTTATGCTAAGCGACGCAAGGAAGAACAAAAAAAAGAAACAGAAGGAATGCCTTTCAGAACTCAAGCAGCAATAAAAAGAAAGAAGGGAGAAAGTATCCAAGATAGCCTCCGACGTGTAGTTAGAGGATACGATCCGAGAAAGTTTGCCACCCAAGCTCATGCCGATGACATAGATTTAGATGTAATTAAAGCAATGAGTGTAAAACAAGCTACTGCTACAAGGGACCGAGGGAGCGATGAGCTAAAAGAAGCCTTACAAAATGGGATTAAAAAGAATGGAGTGGCTCTTCAGCAAGAATACCTTAATCTACAGGCAACCGCAAAAACCCTACGGGTAGCAGGAAAAACCCAAGAGGCAGCAAGAAAAACCGAAGAGGCTCATCGTTTAGCCCAGAAAACGAGGATTATCCAAGATCCAGACTTTATAGCTTAATATTAACTAATTAAACCATGGAAAACCATAATAAATTAAATCGAAATAATAAAAGAGTTTTTCCAGAAGGCACTCCTGATATCATCGAGTCCCTCTTAGAAAAGTACAGATTAGAGACAATAAAAGAACTATTTGAAAGTTTTGGCCCAATAAAAACAGTTGAAGAAAGAAAAGGGTTCCAAGAAAGATGGGAAAATCTTCCCGGACCTCATATCGCTAAAATACTCAAAGAAGTTAGCCAAGGTAAGATCAGAAACGAAGACGTATTTATTGCCACCCTTCAAGAACGTTTAAATATTTCGAAAGAAACTACTCAAAAGTTAGCTAAAGACCTGGAGGAGAAAGTTCTTAGTTTAGTTCAAATAACTTTTAGAGAAAAAAAAGAAATACCATCTGCTAAAAAAACAAAAGAAACTAAACCAGCTCCTCCAAAACGAACAGACACATACCGTGAACCAATTGAATAGAGAGATTAAAAATAAAAAGAGGGTTGGAGGCAACCCTCTTTCTTATTTTCTTTTTTATCGAGCTTTTACCTTTTTCAGAGCCCTTGACTTTTCGGCGAGGTCTTCAAATAACTTCTCATCTTTTTCTTCTTCGGTTTCTTCTTTCGACCCCTCTTTTTTCGGTCCTGGCGGCTCTTTTCCTCCCATCGGCATTCTTTCCTTAGCGGCAAAAAGATTCAAAAGCATCTTTTCTACTCCTTGAGCTCCATCTACTCGAATATCAACAAAACTGTCTCCATCAATTGCCATTCTTCTGTGAATTAGATCTAAGTTCTGTTTTAGTAAATCTTTGTATTTGGTAATAAATTCATTTGGATTCTCTTTGAGCATTTTTTGAAGATATACCTGAGATATTCCTGTTTGCTCAGTTATCATTTCAATTAATACTCCTACAGTTTCTTTTGCCCTTCTTTTTGCTACATCTTTAGCCGCCTCTCTTTCTTTTAGTCTTTTATGCAGCTCTCCTCTTGCTCTCACCAAATCCGGCTCTAAATCAAAATCACCAATCGTAATTGCATGAACTATTGTTCCCCAATCTTCAAAAACACCTTTAAGTCGGTTGGTTTCTTTTTTCGAGATTCCATTAGGCCCTAATAAGTCATAACCTCCTCGAGCCATTTCTATACCCTCTTGGATGGTAAGCTTATTTAAATAGCTTCTGACTGCATTTTCTAATCGATCTCGAATAGCTTCTTTCCGTTTTCTAATGTGATAGACCGCTCGAAAAACCCCGGTTCTTCCTCCAATTCCTCTTTTTTTTCTTTCTTTCTTTTCTCTCTTTTTTCTTTCTTTATCGGTTATCTCTTTTTCCTTCTCAGCTTTTTTCTTCTCAGCTTTTTCCTTCGCTTCCTTCTTAGTTAGATATGGATCATCTGGCCTGTCAATTTCAATATACGCTCTGACATTCTTTGGTGTTGCTGATCCGTCTTTAAAGTCAATTTTGATAGGTTCTGGAAAAAGTGGGATTGTTTCTTGTTCAATGAAAATCTCATCCTTGATACGATCCAATATCCCAGGAAAAAGTATCAACCTTAGGCCAGGATCAAGCGTCCTACAGTATTCACCGAACCTTTCAACGACTACTCTTTTCTTTTCTTCAACTATCAATAATCCGACAACGAAAAAAGAGAATACCTTCCTTTTTTCTTTACCATCATTATCAGCCATTTTTTTTACCTCCTCCTTATTTAATTTTAAATGTTTCTGGGATTACCCAGAAGCCAAGGAAATCCTTTTCTTCTTTCCTTAGCTTCTACATTATATCACCACTCCAAAATTTTGTCAAACCCTTTGTTGCTTTTTTTATTTGTGGTAGAATTAAAAGTAGCTTATAGGTTCTATAAAAAAATGCGGTTTCAAGTTCCTCAATTTATTGAAAAGGAGGCAAAAATAGTGGGCCCTTTAACTTTCAAGCAGTTTCTTTATTTAGGGGCAGCCGGAGTAGTTTTGTTTTTCCTTTATTTCTATTTAGCAGCAAAAAGTCCTTTAGCTTTCGCCTTAATTACCATATTTTTAGTAATTGGGGCTTTAGCTTTTGCCTTTTTAAAAATTGGCGGTCAGCCTCTTTTAAGTATTTTGCTAAAATTTTTGAATTTCTCTTTTTCTTCAAAAATTTATCTCTGGAAAAAGAAAGCAATTTCTCCAAAAATTATCAAAAAAGAAAAAAAGGTCAAAAAAGAAGAGCCCTCAGAAGAGCCAACCTTAAAACTTGCCGAAAAAAGCAAACTAAAGAAGTTATCAACTCAAATTGAAATGAGAATAAGATGATATTATGGCACAGCCAACAACCCAACAATTTTTAGAAATTGACCAAATTAGGAAAGGCGTTCTTATCTTAAAGAATAAAGCCCTAAGAGGAGTTTTGATGGTTTCTTCTCTTAATTTTGCCTTAAAGTCTGAGGACGAACAGAATGCTATTTTGTATCAATTTCAAAGTTTTTTGAATTCTCTGGATTTTTCCTGCCAAATTGTCGCCCAATCCCGAAAACTTAATATTACCGGTTACCTTGAAAAATTAAAAGAGTTAGAGAGAACTCAAGAAAATGAACTTTTGAAAATGCAAACTGCTGAATATCACGAGTTTATACAACATTTAGTGGAAACAGGAGCTATTTTGACAAAAAATTTCTTTGTTGTCGTCCCATATACCCTTTTTGAATCTCAGGGACTTGCCGCTAAAGGAAAAAAATTATTAAAAATGCCCCAAATTCCTACCCTAACCAAGGAAGGCTTCCAAAGATGCAAAAGCCAACTCTGGCAGAGAATGGAGTTTGTTGCTTTAGGTTTAAGAAGATGCGGTCTTCAGGCTGTTCCCCTGACCACTCCTGAACTTATTGAACTTTTCTGGGGTTTACATCATCCTAAAGAAGCTGAAGTTGGTTACTACCCTGAGCTTCCCGGAGAATTAGTTATTTAAATTTTATTAATGTTAATGATAAATTTTTTCAAAAAATTTCTAAGAAAGAAACCTGAAACCCAAGAGAAGATTTTTGAAGCCGAGGCAGTTGGAATCAAAGATATTATTGCTCCGGCCTCTATTGAAGTATCTCAAAATTATCTCAAACTTGGAGAAAAACTGGCTAAATCTTTTTTTATTTTTTCCTATCCCAGATATCTAAGCACAGACTGGTTTTCTCCGATTATTAATCTGGATACTCCAATGGATATTTCTTTTTTCATCCACCCGGTTGATATAAGTAAGATTTTAAAGCGACTGAGGAAAAAGATAACTGAAGTTCAGTCCGAAACTATGGAAAGAGAAGAAAAAGGATTAATTCGCGATCCATCCTTGGAAATTGCCTACCGGGATTTAGAATCTTTAAGAGACAAGTTCCAGTCTGCCCAGGAAAGAATGTTTAGATTCGGCTTATATCTCACTATTTATGGCGATACCCAAAAAGAATTAAGAGAAACTGAAACTATTTTGAGGTCAATTCTGGAAGGGAGATTAGTCTATATAAAACCGGCTCTCTTCCAACAAAGGGAAGGTTTTATTTCTACCTCCCCTTATGGTCTGGATTTGCTCCAAGTTCATACCCCAATGAACACTGAACCCCTATCCAGTTCCTTTCCCTTTATTTCTTTTGACCTGAGCTCTAATGAAGGGATTTTATACGGAATCAACCAACACAATAATTCCCTAATTTTGTTTGATAGATTTTCTTTGGAAAATTACAATGAAGTTTTTTTCGGAGTAGCCGGCTCAGGTAAGTCATTTTTTGTGAAGTTGGAGGTTTTACGTTCTTTGATGCAAAACATTGATGCTATAATTCTAGACCCAGAAAACGAATATAAGTTTTTGTCTGATGCTATCGGCGGTTCTTTCTTTAATATTTCCCTTGCCTCAACAGACAGAATTAATCCTTTTGATTTGCCAATCCCAAGAGAAGATGAGAGACCAGCCGATGTCTTAAGGTCAAACATTATGAATTTAGTTGGTTTATTAAGGATTATGTTAGGAGGTTTAAGTCCGGAAGAAGACGCAATTGTGGACCGGGCCCTGACTGAAACTTATGCCGCAAAAGACATTACCCCGGAATCTGATTTTTCAAAAATTACTCCTCCTTTGATGTCGGATTTAGAGCAGGTTTTAGAAACTATGGAGGGAGCTGAAGGTTTGGTTAGAAGACTAAGAAAATTCACTAAAGGAACCTATGCTAACTTCTTTAACAATTATTCAAACATTTCAATGGAAAATAAATTTGTTGTTTTTGGAATTCGAGATATGGAAGAAGAATTGAGGCCAATGGCTATGTTTATAATTATGAGATATATCTGGAATAAAGTCAAGTCTGAGTTGAAAAAAAGAATTTTAGTTGTTGATGAGGCCTGGTGGTTAATGCAGACCGAAGATGGAGCTTCTTTCTTATATGGCCTTGTCAAAAGAGCCAGAAAATATTGGTTAGGGGTAACCACCATTACCCAAGATGTTTCTGATTTTATGAAGTCTGACTATGGCCAGCCAATTATTAACAATTCCTCTTTGAAACTTTTAATGAAACAGCCTCCGGCAGTGATTGATTCTATTCAAAAGGTTTTTAACCTAACCGAGGAGGAAAAACTCAGGTTGCTTGAGGCAGCAGTTGGAGAGGGAGTCTTTTTTGCCGGCCAAAAGCATGTGGCAATTAGAGTGGTCGCCTCTTATTCTGAAGACCAATTAATCACCACTGCTCCAGGAGAAGTATTAAGAATAAAAGAAGCCAAAAAAAGATTAGTTCAAGAAAAATTATAAGGAAAATGTAATAAATTATGAATGAATACGAAATAAATGAGGAGGGAGCTCTGGAAGCTCCCGAAGAAGAGGTTTCGGGAGAATTTAAAGTTTTAGAACAAGCGACAAAAAAAACAGGAGCCCTTTTGAGCCCCGAAGGAATTATAATGTTACCCTTTGCAATACTTTTGGATATTGCCGGGGTAATTTTTCTTGTCCTTGACATTGCTTATGGAATTGGGGAAATTCCTTCCTGGATATCTGATGTAATAGGGCTTATTTTTTTTGGAATCTGGATTTTAATCAGGTCCCAAAGCATGGCTGAGATAGAAGGACTGAAAGAAAAGGTAATTGAAAGGCGCGAAGTAAAAAAAGGAGCAGTAAAAGCATTCAGAAGAATGGGGAAAATAGCAGGGAGAAGAGGATTAAAATTTGCCATTTCGGTGATAGGAGAAATATTACCTGTAATTGGCGGCCTTCCTTTCTGGACCTGGATGGTCTGGTCCGAGTTAACAACAAGTAAGGAATAAAAAATTTAGATTAAATTATGCGAAATAAAAAACAAAAATTTTTCTTCTTTTTTCTTTTTTTTGTTTTTTTTATCTTTTGGGCTAATTTTACTTTGGCAATTGAGCCTCGGCCTCCAGAAATAAATTATCCTTCTCTTCCCTTTCCTGGAGTTGATTCTCCCCAGGTTCTTCTTGAAAAAATTCAAAAAGGAGAAATCCCCGGAGAGCAGGCTCTTCCTCTCTATATAAAGTATTTCTATTACCTATCCCTAATGATTGCAGGTTTGCTGGCTCTTGGGGTAATAGTTTATGGAGGTCTTCTTTATCTAATTTCAGCTGGCGCCCCGGTTAAAATGATTTCTGCTAAAGAGCAAATTACCGGAGGGATTTTAGGACTGGTTATTCTACTTTCTTCTTATTTAATTTTAGCTACTATCAACCCCCAGCTGGCAATTTTTCGGCTTCCGGGATTAGAGAAAGTTGCTTTTCCAGAAATAGAACCTCCCCCACTAGCTGAAGAGAAAGTGCCAACATATTTCCAGGTTCCAACCGGAATAATTATTGAGAATGCGGCCTTGAATAAGGAAGCACAGGAAAAATTAGATTATGCTTATCAAACAGCGGAAGCAGCAGCAGAATCGGCAAATGAGTTATACGCTTTAAGTGAAGAAATATATTCTTTGGTCGCAGAAACAGACTGTGGTGCTTCAAAATGTAGCCGCAGTTGTTCAGCAACCGGATGTAAGGGAAAAGATAATCAGTTTCAAATAAAGACCGCGATAGGAAAAACGCCTCAGGTAATTGCCAATTTAGAAAAAGAAATAAAAGAAATACCAAATGCCAAAATTTCCTTGCTTAATGACCTTTTTCAATTAGAAGCAGCCGGACTTTTAATGAGTTCAGCTTCAGGGGTAATTAGTTATAACACCTTATTAGCAATCAGGCATTTTCAGGAGCTTGAGACTACTGCCCCTCCTGATTGGGAAAATATTGATATTGAGATAGATGGTCGGATAGTTAAAGGCCCAATTACGTTTTATTTTAATGAAGAAGGGAATGAAGATATAATCTATCTTGCCTCAGTGCTTCGCTGGGGAGGAGACGCTGGTTTTCCTCCTGAGCCCATTGGAGGTTGGCCAGAATCCCCTCCAGCTGAGCCCGGCAAACTCGGTTGGCCACTACCTCTGGCTCGCCTCAGCTGCTCAAGTGATTTTGGGGCATGTCGGCCAGTTGGGGGGGCGTGTGAAAGACCTCACCTAGGTCTTGACTTTTCAACCCCTATTGGTACACCAGTTTATGCGGTTGCTGATGGAACAGTAATTTTCGCTGGGCAGATCGGAGGTTATAATGGAGGCTATGGTAACGTTATAATTATCACACACGAAAAGCTCGAACTTTCAACTTTATATGCCCATTTAAATGGATACTCTGTCAAACGAGGAGATAGGGTAGTAGCTGGCCAAATAATTGCTACAAGCGGTAGCACCGGTTATAGTACCGGTTCTCATCTTCATTTCGAAGTTCGAAACGGCTCATCAGCAGAAAATTTCAGCGACTACAAAAACACTAAGCCTTTAGATCCTAAAGATTTTTTACCATCAGAACCATCAATAAAAGAAGATTGTTATAATAATACGACGGGTTATTTTCCCGGGTATCCGAAATAATAAAGTATGAAAAATTTATTTCTAAAAATTACCCTTTCCTTATTTTTATTTATTGCTATTTTCTTATTTTTAAATTTCTTTTATAATCAAAATAAAGACACATTAGCCGCTGAAGGAGAGGAAGAAGAAATAGATTATGAAAAATTAAAATGTGGCCGGGAAATTCCAGTTGGAGAGGCAATGGAGAAAACCGGGGAATTGTTAAAAGAAATAGTAAGAGGGCTTGAAATAATTGAAACAAATTCTTATTATCTTATTAAAGCCCAAAAAGAAATGGAAGGGTTGGCTAAAAAATGCAGTATGGATAATTGCACCCCAAAATGTGAAGCTGTTACTATAAAGGATATCACTATTGCCTGCGTTTCAAAATCTTGTCAGGGCGATGTCTGTCCAGGAAGAGAAAAAATAGAAGAGTTATTTGCAGAAATTACTCGTCTTAATGAAGAAATTCAGGCAGCTAAAGATAAATTATATAAATTGATTTATGAAAGTGTAGAACCTCTTTGTATAAAAGAAAATGAAGATATCAGGACTATTCTGGAAAAAGCCCAGTGTATAGTTAATCCTAATCTAAGCATAACAATACAAGAAGCCATCAGAAGAAAATTAGACCTATCAAGAGAAGAATTTGATAAATGCTATATTTCTCCAGCTAATTGGGAAAAAGTTGCTCGAGGAGAGAAGATCGTGAAAATACTTTGGAACTGCGATACAGTTATGGACCGAGGCCTTCCCCGATACACAAAAACAATGGAAAAAGTAAATGATAAAGAAATACCCGTTTGCACCAGTTTTCATAATTGGTTCTGTTGCCACTAAAAAATTGTAAGATATATAATCTTGAATTATGCCAAATCTTAAAAAAAACATTTTAATTTTTCTCTCGGTTGCTTTTTTGGCCTTATTTCTGGCAAGTTTTTCTCTTGCCAAACTTGAAATCGAATATCCAGAAATTGGCGGCTGGCGACCAGAAACAGTAGAGCAGGCCGTTCTCCCCCAATATATAAAATATATTTTTAATTTCAGCGTTGCCATTGCCGGTTTAGTCGTTTTTGGAGCCTTAATTTACGGCGGGTTTCGTTATATAACCTCAGTCGGAGCTCCAACTGCCCAGACAGAGGCTAAAGATCAAATTTTTGCCGGCGTTATCGGGCTTGTTATTTTACTTTCTTCTTATCTAATTTTAACCACTATTAATCCCCAATTAGTAATGCTGAATTTGGAACTAGTCGTTTGGCCAGAACTTGAATACACCGAGCCAGGCGTTTACCTACTTGATGAAAATGAAAACATATTAGGAGTTTTCAAAACCTCTCAATCTGACCTTGGAGAATTAAAGGGAAAAATTAAAAAAATTAAATTCGTTAATCCGATAGAAAAATCAGCAGTAAAATATTCTTACGGGGCAATTTTACACCAAGATGTCGGAAGAGAAGGAAACGCTAAAGTTTGGAGGAGTAAGGGAGCCACTAAATCAAAAACGGTGGACGTTCCCGAGGGACGAGATGCTTCACTGACTGTCTTTCAGGAAGTTGAAAAAACTTATGGTGAAGTCATACTCTGCTCAGAACCAGAGTTCAAAGGATGCACACCCCATTCTGGAGCAACTAAACCCGGAGAACCTCCTCATATAGAAGGCGTTTGGTCATTAAAGATTACTGGCAATTACTTGTTGATTCTTTTTGGCGTACGGGAAGGACCAGTGAAAGGTGGACCATACTACGCAATTTTTGAAGGTCGTGGAAATTGGCCTAACCTTAAAGACCATCCGATAAGCCAGTGCGGTCTTCATAAGGTCTTTGGGCTATGGTGGACAAATCAGGAATCTTGCGCCACCCAGTATACTATTATTCCAGTCCTCTCTTCATCCTCAGGTTCACTTCGGTAGCTCTGGTCATAGAAAGTTCACCTTCTCAAGTCTTTTAGTATAAAAAACCGTCCAGGTTTTTCTTCTGGACGGTTTTTATTCGTGCCAGCGAAAACTTAGGGGTATGGTTTTATTACTACTCTTCTTTCTGGCTCTTGCCCAATGCTTTCTGTGGTAATATTACTTCTTTCCACTAACTCCAAATGAATAATTCTTCTTTCATAAGCCGGCATTGAAGGAAGCTGTTTTTCTTTTTTAGACAGGGCTACCTCATCAGCAGCATCTCTTGCCATCTCTTTTAAATATTCGCTTTTTTTCTTTTTATAATCTGAAATATCAAGGTCAATAAAAAAAGGTTCTTCAATTTGTCTTTTTAATATTGTTTTTAAAAGATGCTGAATTTCAGTTAACGTTTGGCCTCTTTCTCCAATTAAAATCTGTGGCTCTGAAGTTTTTAAATTTATGGGGATGGTTTGATTTTCTTGGGGCAAAATTTTAATTTCTACTTCAAAAGTCATCTTTTTAAAAAACTCTTCAACAGTTCCTTTAATTTTTTTTAAGCTATTTTGATTAAGCATGGTGTTTGAAAGTAATATATTGTTGGACTATTGAAAATAACGCGACCACTAACCAATAAAGGGCGACGGCTGCCGGAAACCGCCAAAGAATAAAAACTGTGAAAATTGGAAAGAAATAAAGCATCTGCTTTTGCATCATTTGAGAAAAATCGGACGAGCCTTTTTTTACTGATTTTTGCTTTGGGGTTACCATTTTTGTCTGAAAAAATTGAGCGATCCCGGCTCCAATTATTATCGCTATATTCGGCCAAAGCAAATGAGAAATTCCATTTACTTTAACAGCAGCCGATTGAGTAAGATTTGTTATCCCCAAAAAAGTAGTATCAATCTGGCCGGGATTGGGAACAAAGCTGTATAAAAAACTAAGCTGGTTTTCCCCAAATCCTCTCCAAAAAAGTCGGTAAAGAGCGATTAAAATTGGGAGCTGAACAAGTAGAGGTAAGCATCCTGAGAAAGGATTAATCTTTTCCTTCTTATAAAGTTCCATCGTGGCCCTGGCCTGTTTTTCTTTATCGTTTTTAAATTTTTCCTGAATTTCCTTTATTTTGGGCTGAAGTTCAGAAAGTGCTTTTTGGGATTTAACTCCTTTGGTTCCCAAAGGATAAAGAATAATCTTAATCAAAATTGTTAAAACAATAACTGCTATCCCAAAATCATGCCCCGGTAAATATTGGTAGAGCAAAATTAGGGCATTAAACAAGGGCTGGTATAATATTACGTTAAAAAGACTAATAAAAAAACTCATAATTTAGGGCAAGTCTACTCCCCCGGGATTCCAAGGGTGACACTTTAATATCCTCTTTATTCCTTTTTTGGCTCCTATTAACAGACCATACTTTTTAATAGTCAGGTAGGTGTATTCTGAGCAACTGGGGTAAAAACGGCATCTTTTGCCAAAGATTGGCGAAATAAAAATTTGATAAAATTTAATAATTTCTAAAATTATTTTTTTAAGCATTTTTAGATTATTTTTGCTTTTTTAAAAAGCTTATTTACTATTTTCTTAATCTCCTGTAAATCCTTGGTTTCCAATCCTGGCCTGGCTATTACTACTCCGTCTATCCCTTTTTTAATTTCATTTAGTTTTATTTTGACTGATTCCCTTAATCTTCTTTTTATTTTGTTGCGCAAGGTAGCTTTTTTGAAAAAAGTTTTTTTAACCGCAAAACCAAAGCGGCTGCTTTCTAGATTATTCTTTACTATTTTTAGAACCAGAAAATCTTCCTTAAATCCTTTTCCCTCTTTAAAAACTCTTTCAAAATCTTTGTTTTTTTTTAATCGGTTCTCTTTGAGTAACATCTAAAAAAATTTAAAATCTCAAGCCGAGCTGAAGATTTTAGACTGTGAGTTTCTTTCTCCCTTTTTTTCTTCGTCTAGCTAAAATCCTTTTGCCTCCCTTAGTTTTCTTTCTTCTCAAAAACCCGTGGACACGTTTTCTTTTTTTCTTTTTTGGTTGAAAGGTAATACTCATATTTCTATTTTACTCAAAGTTATAACAAAGTCAATTTATCTCCTTGATTTGTTGACAAAAGTCAGGCAAGTTTGCCTGACTAAGGACTTTCACCCCGCTTTTTTTTAGGTGCCCTCACTCCGACTCGAACGGAGATTTTGACCTCCGGAGGGTCACGCTCTATCCGGTTGAGCTATGAGGGCAAAAAAGGGCGAGGCGGGGCTACATTTTTGGACATCGACATTTTTGGACATCGGATGTCCAAAATTATGTCCAAAATTTATCTAAGTTTGTTTATTTCGTAACCTGCTATCCCAAAAGATACAGCTACATTTAAAGATTCTTTTTTGCCAAACATTGGCAGAGAAACTACACAATTTGCTCTTTTTAAAACAGATTTTGAAACTCCCTTTATTTCATTTCCTATTACCAACGCTAAGGGAAACTTTGCTTTAAACTTATCATAGGGTAAGCTATTTTTTGTTTGTTCCAAGGCTACAATAAAAACTTTTTCTTTTTTTAATTTTTTAATAACTCTCCAGCATTGCCAGTGATGTTCCCATTTTATCCAGTTCTCTGCCCCTAAGGCTGTTTTTGAAATTTTGGGGTGGGGAGGAGTACCAGAAATTCCACAAAGAAAAATCTTATCTATCCCTAAAGCATCTGCTGTTCTGAAAAGAGAACCTATATTTTCCAAACTCCTAATATTATCACAAACAAGATAGAATAACAATTCCCTTTTTAACTTCATTATTTTAAGTATTTTTTAACCTTCTTAAAGTCTTCTTCTAATATTTTTTTTATTTAATTTTTCGATCTTTGCTTTTTTGTCCATTAAATTAATCTGGTAATCAGGAATCCAATTATCAAAAATAAGGCAATAGGTGGCAGGGCAGGGATAGGTTTTCGGATTTTTTGACTGGCGAATATCCAAAAACTGAAAAAAAGACCAAATAGGGCAAATAGGGCGATAATTAGAGAATTTAAAATTCCTTCAGAAACTAAAGAGACACAAAGAAGTAAAGGAAAAACTATGTCTCCTCCGCCTAAAATTAAGAATTTTCCTCCGGGTTCAACTTTTTTTAAATCGGCTTTAAAACCAGAAATTTTTGAAGGAACAATTAAAGCTAAAATAGCTCCCATTTCAATCATTTCTTTTGCCATCTTTACCATATGTTTTGTTTTATAAACAGCTATGAAATCATAAATCGAGAAAATTATTAAAAGAGCCACTACTATCAAGGGCTCAAGTCTTAACCCTAAAATACTACCTGCTCCGGCAATTCCAAAAATAATACAAAGATTATGAACCAAAATTGTAGGTTTTTTAAACCACCAAAAAATTAAAATTCCCATTAAAAACAAAGCGAAAATGTCTAAAATCCATAGACTAAGTAAAAGGGCACCTCCCCAGAAAACGGTTAAAATAAAAATCCCCTTAAAAAATATCCCTTTCCCTTTTTTAAATTTTCCGGAAAAAGAAATAATTAACCAAATAAACAAAGCGGTTAAAAGAAAATAAAAAAGAAAGTACCAAAAGGAAATGCCGGGCAAAGAGATTTCTTGAATTTCTAAGATTCTATTGAGTCTGAAGGCAGTGGTAATCCCCAAAACTAAAGCCAAAGAAAACAAAAAAGCCTCGAAAGCAAAAACTCTCCAAGGGCGAGCAAATCTAATTGCTTTTATCTCTTCTTTCTCTTGAGTTTGATTACCTGTTCTCATTGTTCAACTTTATCAGAAAACTGGCTTTTCAGCCAGTTCCTATTTAATATTATTTTTGTAAAATTTATTTTTTAACTCTAGAAATTCTAATTAGTCCTGAATAAGGGACAATTTCAATTCCTTTTTTTTCTAATTCATCTAAAAATATATTTACTCCCAAAGAATCAGAAGACATATGGCCGGCAATCACTATATTGATGTTCGCACTTTCGGCTTCCTTCCGATGTTCTTCTGATTGATGCATTCCAATTATCGTACCGATTCCCGCTTGAGCCATTTTTTCATAAAGTTTTGGCGAGCCCTCAGTACCTCCAGTAATTTCAGTAAGGGCGATTTTACCACAGCGGTTTTCTTTATCTCCCACAAAAATCTTAGGACCGGCCCCAATTTTAAGAGCTTCTTTATGCTCTGGAATTTCTTTTAATAAATCCATTAAATCGCCAACCCTTTCTGGTTTTTCTTTTTCGACTAAATTTTTTAGAAATTTTGCTGCTAAATTGTCACAGGGGGTGTGAGAATTCATTAAATTCACTTTCAATAATTTAGCAGTATCAACCGTTCTTTGATGGTTTAATTTATTCACTCCCCTGGCCACTTCATCAATTCTTTCCTTCATTAACCCTTCAGCAATATTTATTGGGACTCCATAAAAATTTAAAACATCACATTGTAAATCCATCACATCTGCTAAATGAGCTAATCCCTTACCGAGAGGATGGTGAGCAATAACTAAATCGACTGCGCCGAGTTCTTTTGCTATTAGAATTTCTGCCGACTCAATATCAATTCCGGCTAAGATTTTTTTTATTTTAATATCGGTGGCAATATGATAAATTCTTGAATCTAAATAAGGATTTTCTAAAGCTTCTTTGTCAAATTCTTCTTTCTCCTTATCCTCCAGTTTTTCATATTTTTCCCTTTTTCTTTCTAAAAACTTCTCTACTCCTTCTTTCCCTCTGAAATCTACTTCAACCCCCATCTCTATAGCTAAGTTGTAAATCTCATTTATTTTCATAAAAATATAATGCGAATCTACGAATCGAATGCGAATGCTGCGAATTATTTTGAATTTTTATTTTTAGTTTGTTTTTGAGGTCGAAATCTTTCATATATTTCACTAATTTGTTTTTCTTGTTCCTTTATGTCAAAAACTTCCCGGCGAATCCGAGCCTTCTCTTTGCGAATAAATTTCCTTAGGCTTTTGGGAAGTCTTCTCTTTACCATAAATAAAAAACCACTTAAAAAGAATTAACATAATATTTTATATCTTAACCTAATTTAATTATTTTATCAAGGTTATTTTATCAAGGAAATGTTTAAAGTCCGACTTTAAACATTTTTATTCACCTTTAATGACAGCCAGAGGAACTAATTTTGCCACTTTTTTTGACAATCCGGCATTATGAACTACTTCAACAACATCTTCAATATTTTTATAGGCTATCGGGGCTTCTTCAGCAATTCCTTTCATTGACCGGCATTTTACTAAAATTCCTTTTTTCTTTAATCTTTTAACTACTTCCTCTCCTCTAACCGCTCTCATTGCTGCATGCCGAGACATTGCCCTTCCTGCTCCATGAGCAGTTGAGTAAAATGCCTCCTTGCCTTGTTCTGTGCCAACCATCACATAAGATGCTGTACCCATCGTTCCTGGTAGAATCGTTGGTTGACCAACATCTTTATACCTTTCTGGAATTTCTGAATGGCCTGGCGGAAAAGCTCTTGTGGCCCCTTTTCTGTGCACTATTAACTTCATTCTTTGACCGTTCACGTCCTGCTCCTCAACCTTAGCAATATTGTGAGCAACATCATATAGTAATCCAAGATTCGCTTTCTCCCCTAAAACATTTCCCCAGGCTTTTCTAATATAGTGAGTAATCATATGTTTATTCGACCAGGAATAGTTTACACCAGCACACATTGCCTTAAAATATCTTTGACCTTCTGAAGAATTGAATGGAACGCAAGCCAACTCTCTATCTGGTAATTTTATCCCACACTTCGGCATCGCTTGCATCATTATTCTTATATAGTCGGTAGCAATTTGATGACCAAGTCCACGAGACCCACAATGGACCATTACCACTATTTGTTCCTTAAATAGACCAAAAACTTCGGCAATCTTTTCATCAAAAATCTCTTCCACTTTTTCTAACGAACAAAAATGGTTGCCGCTACCCAAAGTGCCAACCTGATCTCTTCCTCTCATTTTTGCTCGTTCTGAAACACAAGAAGCATCAGCTTGAAGCATTTTCCCTTTTTCTTCGCAATATTCAATATCCTCCTTTTCGCCATACCCTTTTTCTACTAAATAAGGAACTCCTCCCTCTAAAATTTTATCTATCTCTTCAATTGAAAGTTTTATTTTTCTTCCCCGTCCCAAACCCGAAGGAACCTCTCTTTGAATTTCAGTAGCTAATTTTTCTAAGTAGGGTTTAATTTCTGCTTCGGTATAATCTGATTTTAATAAGCGGACAGAGCATGAAATATCATAACCCACTCCGCCGGGTGATATTACCCCCTCAGGATATCTTGTAGCTGCTACCCCACCGATAACAAAACCATAGCCGGTATGAGCATCGGGCATAGCTAAAGAATATTTTACAATTCCCGGCAATGAAGCAACATTAATAATTTGCTTTATTGCGTCGGGTTCTATCTTTTCTAATAGTTTTTTTGAAACATAAACTCTTGCCGGGACTCGCATATCAGTCCTGAAACTTTTCGGAATTTCCCAGAGCCAATCTGTTATTTTATTAAATTCTTTTTTGATGACCATATTAATTTTTTATCTTACTTAAATTCTTCAAATATCAAAGAGAACGGTCGCCTCCCAAGTTTTATCCTCCCTTTGGTGAACATCTAAATTATGGTAGGTTACGGCTTTTATATGAACTCCCATTCTTTTTAGTTCTTTTCCGATTAAAGTACCCTTTAATTCCTTTTCTGTAAGATTTTCAAATTGAATCTCTTGATAAACTTCTTTATTTGTCTCGCACAAGTATAAAACTTCACTCAGAAAATCAACTAAAAGAGAAGATAACTCAGGAGAGCTTATTTTAATTTCCCTTTTTATTCCTTCCCTCTCGCTCTCGTATCTTGCTCCTTTAAACATTCCGAACATCGCATTCTCAAAAAGTTCTCCTTTGTTTTTCCCGAAAGCTTTAATTTTTAAGTCGGCTTTATGTTCCAAAATTTCATATTTTTTCATAAATTTAGTTTTTTAAATTCTTCTCGAACAGCTCTCCTATCATCCCACGGTATTTTTTTGCCCCCTTTTACACAAATCCAGGGCTCACAGCCTTTACCAGTAATAACCACTACATTATTTGGTTTGGCTAATTCCAACGATTTTCTAATCGCCCCTCTTCTATCTAATATTTTTATTGCCATTTCTCTAGTCCCATCAGCAACTTGATTCATGATTTCCATTGGATTTTCGTCATAAGGGTCCTCATTAGTAACAATTATTTCCTGACAATATTTTGCCGCCAATTTCCCTAAAACCGGTCTTTTCCATTTATCTCGGCCTCCCCCACAAGCACCAAGCACGCACACCATTTTTGCGTTTTTTGGTTTCAGGGTTTGATAAACTTTTTCTAAAGCATTGGGGGTAAAAGCATAATCAACAAAAACTTTAAAGGGGCTTGAAATCACTTCTTCCATTCTACCTGGAATGCCGCCAGCTGCCTCTAATACTTTTTTACAAATCTCTAAATTAATCCCCTGCGAAATCCCAACGCAAGTTGCGGCTAATGCATTATAAATATTAAAATCACCTATCAACCGAAGTTTAAATTGGATATCTTTGTTATTAATATCTCCTTTATTTAATCCGTAGCTATATTTTTTCTTTGCTGGAAATCTCAAAAAATATTCCGCGTTTTCATCGTCTAAGTCTATAATATGAACCCCTTTGGTTATTTTAAAAAGCTTTCCTTTAGCTTTTCGATAATTTTCAAAACTACCATGAGCTTCAATGTGTTCTGGGCTTAAATTTGTAAAAACTGCTACCTCAAAATTAATGAATTTATGCCGGTACTGCTTTATTCCTTCAGACGTCACCTCCAAAACTGCGTACTTTGACCCAGAGCTTACTGCTTGTCTTAGAAATCTCTGAAGCTTGAAACGTCCGGGCATTGTCATCTTTAAGAGATTTGGCTCTTCCCTATCGTCAATTTTAAATCTAATTGAATTCATTAACGCCACTTTGTAGCCAGCTTCTTCTAAAATCCTTGAGATCATTTCAGTCGTGGTTGTCTTCCCATTTGTCCCGGTCACCCCAATTATTTTTAGTTTCTTGGAGGGAAAAAAATAGAAAATTGCCCCAAAAAAGGCTAAAATATAATGATACCAACTCAGCAAGAAGGAAGGAATAAACTTTTTAAATAATTCCTTCATATCTATCTATTTTACCTAAAAATAGGATATGTTCAAATTAGTCTCTAAATTTAAAGCGACCGGTGACCAACCCCAGGCAATTGAAAAAAATGAATTAAAGACCCCTCTTTGGAATTCTTGCCAAGAGGGGTAATTTTTTTAGAATCTCTTTTCTTGTAAAAATGTTTTTTATTTGCTATGTTATATTTATAATTCAACTTTAAATTTTTCTCTGTCATTTTGCATTTTTCATTTTGAATTTTGCACTTGACCGAGTGAAGCAAGGAATATGGCAATTACTAAATCGGCTAAAAAAGCGCTCAGGCAAAATTTAAAAAGAAGGGAGCGAAACATACAAAAGAAAAAAATAATAAAAAACCTCTTAAAAGAGGTTAAAGATCTAATTTCTCAGAAAAAAATTAAAGAAGCAAAAAATCTTTTACCCAAAGTTTATAAATTATTAGACAAAGCAGCAAAAACTGGATTAATTAAAAAAAACACTGCAGATAGAAAAAAAGCAAGGACAACTAAGTCAATAAATAAATCCTAAAAAAAAGGAATGACTATATCTCGGCAATTAGTAAGTCTAAGGCTGTCTGAGGGTCTATTTTCCCAGTTTTTATATTCAAATCTGCCTGAAAAATTTTTTGGTAGATTTTTTTTAGTTCATCAATCGTAAACCTTTTAGCTTGTTGAGTTGATTTTCTTATTACATAAGGATGTAACTTTAGTTTTCTACTAAGTATTCGCATGTTGTTCAGATACAATTCACCTTTTAATTCAGATGATTTTACCAAAAGTAAGTTCCGGAACTGAAAATTTATCATTGAAAGAAGATACAAGGGTGAATCCCCTTTTTCTAAGTGTCTGTGAATTAAAAAAAGAGCCTGCTTTTTATTTCCTGAAGATATAGCATCGATAGTTTTAAAAATATCGGTTTCAATTTTTGGCTTAACTAAAAGTTCAACATCTTCTTCTCCAATTTCTTGTTTCTTCTTATAAGAAACCAGTTTTTTAATTTCATTGGTAATCTGCCAAAGGTCATTCCCTGTAAATTCAATTAACTTTCCCAAAGCTCTATCTGAAACCTGGCACTGATATTTTTCAAATTCCTTTTTAACCCAGTTTTTTAATTTTTGGCTTTCCAAAAGTTTAAATTCCTGAAATTTTGCCTGTTTTTTTAGAAAATTAAATAAGGCGTCATTTTTAGAAAAGTCATCTTCTTCATAGAATAAAATTATATCTTCTAAATTTATGAATTTCTTAGAATTTTCTAAAAATTTTCTTTTAAACTCTTTATTAGAAAAAGCGTTTTTTAAAACCATCAATTTTTTCCCTTCAAACATTGAAATTGTCTGACACTCATCTTTAAACTCCTGGTAGCTGTCTTTTTTGAAATCAAAATACTTAAAATTCAATCCTTTTTGGGAAGTTTTTTTGTAGTGCTCAATTATCTCATTCAACTTTTGCTGAGACCTGTAAGTATCAGGTCCATAAAGAAAGATAATCATAGACCGAGCTTCCATTTGTGGAAGCGAAGGTAAAGAAGATGACTAAGTCCTCTTCGCCCTTTGACAACTAGGGCAGTAATGGACACTTCTGCCCCCTAATTTTACCCTTTTTATTTTTGTGCCGCAATGCGGACAGGGCTCTCCTTCTCGGCGATAAACTTTTCTTTCCTTGTCAAAGTATCCTCTTTCTCCAGAAATCCTCCGGAAATCAGAAATACTTTCTCCACCAAGTTTAATTGCCTTTGTTAAAATTTCTCTCATTGCCTGATAAATTTCTTTCAATTCCTCATCAGTTAATTTTGAAACATCTTTTAAGGGATAAACTTTCGCCTGCCACAAAATTTCATCAGAGAAAATATTGCCAATCCCAGCAATGACAGTTTGGTCCATTAAAACTTGCTTTATCTTACCTCTTTTCTTTTTAAAACAGGCTTTAAATTTTTCAAAAGTAAAATCTTTTTCTAAGGGTTCCGGGCCGAAAGAACATAATTCCTTTTTAAGTCCTTCATTGTCCCAAAGTTCGACCTTGGCAAATTTTCTTAAATCTGACAGAGCCAACATTTGACCATTATCTAAGGTAAATAATAAATGAATATAGGTATTAATTTTCTCCGCCAGGGGTCCGGCAGGAGAAATCCATTTCCCCTCGCTGAATTCCCACTTACCCAGGAGTAAGTGGCCAGTTAATTTTTGATGAATTAACAAAGAGCGGTTCTTTGATAAATTAAAAATAATATTTTTCCCTCTTCGCCAGATTTTTTGAATTTTCTTACCCATGATTTCTTTTTTAAGTTGCTCGAAATCTTCGGGTTTTCTTGCTATCTTGGGGAAATCGGTCCAAGCATCAATAAAAGTCCTGTTAAGGACCTTTTTATTTAAATCTCTTATTGTTGTTTCTACTTCGGGGAGTTCGGGCATAGCTTTTGCTTCGCAAAAGAAGAGGCAAGGATACAAGATACAATAACCAAACATTTGGTTATTGATTATTGGTGATTGGATATTGTTTGTATCTTGTTTCTTGGTTATTGGTTACTTTAGGGCATCCTTTACCTTCTCGATAATTTCTCCGGGAGTGAAGTGGGCTTTAATCAAATAATCAACTGCTCCTAATTTAAGTCCCCTTTCCACATCATCTTTCTGGCCGAGATTGGAAAGAATAATTACTGGAATCTGAGCCAAAGACATGTCTTCTTTCATTTTTGATAAAACTTCAAATCCATCAATCCCCGGCAAAATTAAATCAAGCAAAACTAAATCCGGCTTCTCTTCTTTTATTTTTTTTATCCCCTCTTCACCATCAATTGCTTCTGTAATATTGAAATTCTCTTCCTTGAGTTTCCGAACAATTAATTCTCTTAAAAATTTATCATCCTCAACGACTAAGATTGTTTTTGTCATAAAATAATGCGAATCTACGAATGATATGCGAATGCAACGAATTCGTAGTATTCGGATTATACTTATCCTATTTGTTTTTTTACTTTATTAATTACCTCTTGGGGGTCAAATTCGGTTTTAATCAGCCAATCTTTCGCTCCTAAGGTCTGAGCTTTATCAATTTCCACTGGCTGACCAGAATTAGATATGACGATCACTGGAATTTTCTTCAGCTCTCCGTCTCCCTTCATCTCTTCCATTACTTCAAAGCCTCCCATCTTTGGCATAATAATATCAAGAAGAATAAGGTCGGGTTTCGCCTCTTTCATTTTTTCCATCCCCTCTTGCCCGTCTCTAGCCACTGAAGTTTCGTATCCCTCAGCAGTTAGTTTCCTCTGGAGAAGGTTAACCATAATCTCTTCGTCTTCTATTAGCAAAATTTTCTTTGCCATATTGTTATTTTACCCTGTTTTTAAAAATTCTCCAAATTCCTCTTTAATGGGTAAAGTAAAATGAAAGGTTGAGCCTTTATTCTCTTCAGATTCAAACCAAATTTTTCCGCCATGGGCTTCAATAATGTTTTTAGCAATGAAAAGACCTAGACCGGAACCTTCGGTTTCCATTCTCATTACATTGGCTGCTCGGAAAAACTTGGTAAATACTCGCGCCTTTTGGTCTTTTGGAATCCCCACCCCAGTATCTTTTATAGAAATCTCTATTTCCTCTTTAGCACGTTTTAAAGAAACTGTCACCTTCCCGCCGACCGGGGTATACCTTACAGCATTATCAAGAATGTTTTGAACGGCCAGCCTCATTTTTTCAACATCAATCGAAACTAATGGCATTTTCTTTTTTGGCTTTTTAAAGTCAATTTTTATCCCTCTTTTTTTGCTCTCTTCTTTATAAGAGTTTACCACAAATTGGGTCACTACCTCAATATCAGCCCGGCTTGGTTTATAAAGATATCTTCCCTCTTCAATCCTGTTTACATTTAAAAGGTCGTTAATTAAAGTAATCATCCTTTCATTAGAACCGTAAGTTTTTTCAATAAAGTTTCTCTGTTCTTTGGTTGTTTCGCCAAGGTCTCCATCAAGAAGCATTCTCAAAGTCCATTTTATTGCAGACAAGGGAGTCCTCAGCTGATGAGCGGCTATAGAAACAAACTCAGTTTTCATTCTCTCTATCCTCTTTTCCCTGGTAACATCGTGTAAAATAACCAGAGTTCCTAATTTCTCCTCTTTTCTCATTATAGGAATAGTAGAAACTTCTAAAACTAAATCTTCTTTGGTTTGAAATTCTTTTCTAAAAATTCCTTTAATTTCTGGTCCTAAAAGCTTCGCCAAAGAGGCAAGAGCAGGGATATTACTTAATTCTAAAATTGGCCTATTTATTAAATCTTTGGCTCCAATCTTAAAAAAAACTTCTGCCTGAGGATTAACTAAAAGCAAATTGCTTTTCTCGTCAAAAAGAAATAATCCATCAGTAAAATTGGTAATTATTGCCTGGGTCTTATTTTTCTCTTCCTCTGTCTTGCTCAAAGCTTCCTTTATATCTTCCAAAATATTCAACAAAGCTTTACCCGAAGCCTCTAAGCCTTTAGTCTTTCCTACCAGTTCTTTAGTTTTTTCTCTTACTTTTTTTTCAAGTTCCTCCTGAAATTTTTTTAATGCGCTGATATTAAAAAGAGCAAAAAAATATCCTATTAAATTTCCTTCCTCGTCTCTTCTGAATTGACCAGAAACATTAACTGGGATTTTTTTTCCATCCTTTGTTAAAAGTGTCATTTCTCTGATAATTCGTTTCTTTTTGCTAAGAATTTCTTCTTCTAAAGTCTTAACTTTTCTTTTCTCTAAAAATAAAAAGTTTGTTTCCTTTCCTACTATTTCCATCTCATTATAACGGGTCAAATCTTGGAAGGCCCGATTAATGCCAATAATAACATCTGCCGGATTAACTATAAAAACCGGCAGAGGCAGGAACTCAGAGAACTCCTCAATATACCTTTCCAAACTCTCTAAATCTTCTCTGGTCTTTTGATACTCTAATTCTAAGGATAATCTTTTTTCAGGCATAAACTATTCCCATCTTATCACATACTCATGATAAGGATCGCCTTTGTAGACACATCTAGTTTCTTGGATGGTTGTTTTTTCGCTTTTAATGACGAATTGAGCGATTCTTAGAAAATAACCGGCGTGAAAATTACATATTATAGGATGAAACTTATATCCTTTCACCCGAACTACTAGATATTTTTCTTTCTCTGAAAGCTCGGAAGCTTCCACCTCCCCGAAGTCAAAATGTTTTCGCCAATAGTTTGAGCTCTCTTCAAAACATCTCCTGGGAGAAATAAAATATTTCATTAATAGTTTAACAATAAAAGAATATTTTGGAGCAGAATTTCCCATGTCAAAAATATCAGAATCTTCCCATTTAAAAATTTCCTTAGCTACAAGAACAACTAAAACGCTTAAAGCTTCCGGATACCATCCCAAAGGACGAATTCCCTTGAACTTTAAAGGATAACCCAATTCTTCCATCTTTTTTTCAACTAGCCTCACCCCTTCCTCTCCTTTTCTATAGGAGATATAGACAGCATGGGTACGCAATATCTCTCCCCTTGAATTTCCCTTAATCTGCATCAGCCTATCGGCCTCTTTTTTTAATGAGGTATCTTTTTGATTCATCATTTTTTATTCTTGCCTTTTTTTAATTTTTTAATTTCTTTTTTCAGTTCTATCATTTTTAATTCCCGGCCAACAGCTGCTTTTTGGAACCTTTCTAATTCCTCAATTTTTTTTTGAAGTTCTCTAGTCCTCTCTTCAACTCTTTCCTCAAGACTGGCTTTTTCTTCTTGTAAGGCTAAGGTTCTGGCTCTAATTTTAATTTCAAGAATTGTTCTGGCTTCTTCTAACTCTTTGGTTTTCTCTTTAACCTTTTTCTCGAGTTTTTCACTTCTTTGGCTAAAAATGGCTCGAAAATAATTTAATTTATTTCCGATAATAGCGAAAACAACCCCGCCAACTCCCAGGACAATTAAAATAGTTAAAATAGTACGTAAGGAAGGAAACATATATTCTGAAATGGGATAATTTAGATAAGAAGGAAAAAGCCGAGCAATTTCTAATTCCATTTTATCATAAAATTAACGCCTCTTTAAATTTTTAAGCTTTTGGCAGTCTTTCTAATAAACTATAAAATTCTAAGTTTTTTAAAATTTGAATTACTTTTTCTTTATCATAGTCTCTCCAGCGGCATTTTTCTAAATTAAAATCTATTGGAGTATTTTTATTAATTTGAGCCAAAGTTTTAGAAAGAAAAGCTTGTTCTTTATATTTTAAAAGAATTTCTTTTAGCTTTGGTTTAAGATTTTTTGCTTTCTCAGGATTTTCTTCTTCGATCTCCCGAGCCGCAGCGGAGGAGAGAGAAGAAGGTTCATCTTCTTCGATCTCTTTGTATATGTTCTCTAAACTTCCAAATTTTAAGAGAAGTTCAATCGCTGTTTTTTCGCCAATTCCGGTAACGCCGGGAATATTGTCTGAAGCATCTCCTCTTAATGATTTAAAATCTAAAATTTGTTCTGGGACCAACCCTTGAAATTTTTCTTTAACTAAATTTTCATCGTATAAAACAATATCTTTTACCCCTTTTCTTAAGACATAAACTTTGGTGCAAGGATTAACTAACTGCAAAGTGTCCAAGTCGCCGCTTAAAATAACGGTTCCAATTTCAGGTATTACTTGTTTTTTTGGAGCAAGTTTGGAAATAGTCCCAATAATGTCATCGGCTTCAAATCCCTCTTTTTCAAAAATGGGAACGCTAAATCCTCTTAAAACTTCTTTTACCTTTGGAATTTGCCGACACAGTTCTTCTGGAGTTGGAGGCCTTTTTGCTTTATATCCCTTAAATTTTTTATGACGGAAAGTCGGACCCGGTAAATCAAAACAAGCTGCAATAAAATCTGGTTGAAATTCCTTCAGGACTTTCAAAAAAACCAATAAAAAACCATAAACAGCATTAATCAATTCTCCTTTTTTTGTAGTTAATGGCGGTAAAGCATGATAAGCCCGGTGGATTAAAGAATTGCTGTCAATAATTATCAAGCGTTTTTTCTTGCCGTTCATTGTTTTACCCAGTAGAGAAATTTCGACTTGCTTCTCAAATTTTTTAAAATTGTCGAAATTCTTCTACTGGGTTTATTTTAACATAAATTAAAAAAACCTTCGAAGGAAGGTTAATTCGAAATCTCAAAGCACCAATTCTTTGGTAAATCCTAAAACCGACCACTCTGTCCAATTTTTATCTTTCTTTTATTCTGACCAATAAACTCAAATTTTAGTATTATACTATTTTTGGGTAATATTTTTCGGATACGGTCAGCCCATTCAATGGTAACGATATTTTTGGGATTAGAGATAATTTCTTTAAAACCCAAATCTAAAATTTCTTTTGGTTTTTGGATGCGATAACAATCAATATGATAAAACCAACGAACAGCGGACAATAAACAATGAACAGTTTTTTTTCTCGGTATTTTGAATTTTTTCAAAATTACGAAGGTAGGGCTTAAAATTTTCTGCTTCACTCCTAACCCTCTGGCAAAGCCCTGTAAAAAAGTGGTTTTCCCACCACCGAGGTCTCCTTCAAGCCCGATAACAAAGGCGGTTTTTTTAATTTTAGTTCTTAAAATTTCTTTAGCTAATATCCCCCCTAATTTTCTTGTTTGAGATGGGTTGGTGGTCAAAGATTTTATTTTCATTGACTTTTTTAAAAAGATGAGATAAATTAAAATAACAAAATTCTTTTTCATTTTACCATGAATAAAGTTTCAAAAAAAATTACAGGTTCAATAGAAATCTCTTCTAAAATACTTGCTGAGACTCAAAAGAAAATAAAAAATATTTCTGATTTTAAGAAAAAGATTGAAGAGTTTTTAAAAAAGAGTGTCTCGGAAATTTTAGAAATCATTTTGGGAGGAGGAATAATTCTCAAGGCCTCTGACATTCACATCGAGCCAGAAGAAAATCAAGCTAAAATCCGAGCCAGAATTGATGGAATCTTACAAGATGTAATAATTTTTGATTTAAAAACATATCAAACCCTTCTCTCTCGGATTAAGCTTCTTTCTGGAATTAAATTAAATATTACTGACCGGCCTCAGGATGGCCGGTTTTCTATTCTAAAGAAAAAAACAGAAATTGAAATCAGGGCCTCAACCTTGCCGGCCGAGTATGGAGAATCAATCGTCCTGAGAATTTTGAACCCAAAAGGCCTAATTGAGATTGAACAATTAGGAGTGAGAAAAGATTTATTAGAAATTTTTAAAAAGGAAATAAAAAGGCCGAATGGAATGATTATTGTTACCGGGCCTACCGGCTGCGGGAAAAGTACAACTCTGTATGCTTTTTTAAAAAAAATCCAAAAACCAGAGATTAAAATTATAACTATTGAAGACCCTATTGAGTATCATTTAAAAGGGATTTCCCAGACTCAAATTTCTCCGGAAAAAGGTTATGATTTTGCCTCAGGCCTCAAATCCATTATGCGCCAAGATCCTGATGTAATTTTAGTAGGAGAAATAAGAGATATGGAAACCGCCAAGATTAGTCTCCAGGCAGCCGTAACCGGCCATTTAGTTTTAACTACCCTGCATACCAATGATGCTGCTGGAACAGTGGTCAGGTTGAAAGCCCTGGGAGAAAAACCAGTAAACATTGCTCCGGCGATAAACATGGTTATCGCCCAAAGATTGGTCAGAAAAGTTTGCCAGAAATGCGTGAAGTTTGAAAAAACCTCCTCATCTGATTTTAAAAAAATTAAAAAAACCCTTAAGAACGTCCCAAAGGAAATAGTCAATCTTCCTAATGGGGCCTCTCTATTGTCAAAGGGTAAAAGTTCTGCTGCCTTAAAAATCCCTCAAGCTAAAGGATGTAAAGATTGTAATTTTACAGGTTTTAAGGGTCGAATCGGGATTTCTGAGGCTTTTTTAGTTGACGATGAGATGGAAAGATTTATTTTAACTTCACCTTCAATTTCAGCCCTAAAAGAAAAAGCTATAAAAAAAGGAATGCTCACTATGTACCAAGACGGGATAATAAAGGTCTTGAAAGGAATTACTACAATTGGAGAGGTGGAAAGAGTAACCGGAATGCAATGAAATCTCCTCTTTCATTTTAACGCTTCGCCTTGCTTGCTGCGCTCGCTCGGCTCGCGTGAATAAATAAACCCCGGAGCAGGGGGCCAAGCTTGAGTTTTAGGAACACGAAGTTAGAATTTTTCCGAGGGGTAATTTCGCCTAAGCCAAATTATCCATCTTTGAAAAATTCCAGGGGCCCCCAGCTCCGGGGTTAATTATAACACTCATTATAACAAGCTATGAGAAATTTGTCAAGAGTAACGATTTCCCTTCTTATTTTTTTTTGTTTAGGGTTAGCTGGAATATTTCCAGCTAACTTTATTTTTGCTGCAGAAAAAATAGATATTAATACCGCTCCCATTGAAGATTTAATTAAAATTATTCATATAGGTAAAAGTAGGGCGGAAGAATTGGTTTCCCTAAGGCCGCTCTTTTCTTTAGATGAACTTACTAAAGTAAAAGGCATAGGTAAAGAGAGACTCAGGGACATTAAAGAACAAGGTTTGGCCTGGGTCGGTCCTGAATCTCAGCCAGAATTTCAGCCAGAGACGGAACCAAATATCCAACAAGAACCGCGAACAGAAACCGGGGCTCTGCAGAGTTATCCAGGGGAAATCATTTTCAACGAAATCCTCCCCTCGCCCGAAGGGCCGGATAGCGAAAATGAATGGATTGAAATTTTTAATCAGAATAATTTTGAAGTTAATCTTTCTAAATGGCAAATTACTGACACGATTGGCAGTACCAAGATTTATACTTTCCCAGAAGAAGCAAAAATTAGCCCCAAAGGTTTTTTAACTCTCTCTCGTCCCACTACCAAAATCACATTAAATAATAGCGGTGATGGCCTGAATCTTAGCCAACCCGATGGAAATATATTAGATACGGTAAATTATGAAAAAGCACCCCGAGGTCAGTCCTATAACCTTATTAACTCTGATTGGGCCTGGAACACGAATTTAACCCCTGGGGTAGCAAATTTTATTCCTTTTGCTCAGCCAGAAGAAAAAACAGAGACTGAACCTTTGAAAGATAAATCTGCTACTGAACCTGAAACAAAAAGAGAATTAGCAGCCGCAGGTCTACAAATCTCAAAACCCTCAAAGTCTTTATTTATTTTATTAATTGCTTTGGCTCTCGCCATTTCCTCAGGAATAATAATCTTAGTCTTAAAAAAGAAACTGATAAGCAGGGTTGATTTATAGAAAAAATTAAAATAAGATTAAATTATGTCAGGTCATTCCCACGCTAAAAAAATCTTACACAAGAAACAAATTACCGACGCCCAAAGAGGTAAGGTATTTTCAAAGCTGGCTCGGATGATTTCAATTGCTGCCAGAGAAGGTGGTGACCCGGAAACCAATCCTCAACTACGACGGGCGTTAGAAGAAGCTAAGACTTTTGCCTTACCAAAGGAGAATATAGAAAGAGCGATAAAAAGAGGTACGGGCGAGATTTCTGTTGAAAAATTAGAACAGTTTATTTTCGAGGCTTATGGTCCCGGTGGAATTGCAATTATTATTGAAGGAATCACCGATAATAAAAATCGAACTCTGGCTGAAGTTAAACAAATTTTAAATCAAAACAATGGAAAACTGGCTGATGCTGGCTCAGTGAAATGGCTATTTGAAAGAAAAGGTTGTATTATTGTAAATTTGATTGAAGATTTTAAAAATAAAGAAGATTTAGAGCTCTTAGCGATTGAGGCCGGGGCAGAAGATATATATTGGCATAATAATCTTTTGGATGTTTATACAAAAATCGAGGGATTAGAAAAAGTAAAGAAAAATTTAGAAGAAAAAGGAATTAAAATTGATTCCACTTCTCTGGACTGGATGGCAAAAGAAGAAATTTCTGTTGATGCAAAAACAAAAGAAACCTGTCAAAAACTTTTTAAGGCCCTAGACGGATCAGAAGCAGTTCAAGAAATTTATTCCAATCTGAAAACATAATAACCACTATGTCTAATAACACTAGAAAAGAAGCTGAAATCAGAAAAAAAGCAATTCAATTTCTAGAAGATAGAAATTGGATTTATTGGACTCCTTCAAAAGTAAAATTTAAACAAAATGACATCTTTGGGGTTTTTGATATTATCTGCTGTAAAAAAGGAGTAGGAAGTCTTAAATTTATCCAATTGACCACTGTTTCTAATTTATCGGCAAGAAGAAAGAAAATACAAAACTTTTTAAAAAAGAATAAAATAAGCTCCAAAAATTCTTTTGGAGCTCCAGTAGAAATTTGGGCGTGGTCGAAAAAGAAAAAGAATTTTAAAATAGAACTAATTTAAATAAAGAGAGAAGAGAGTTCTATGCCCAAAATTTTAAAACTTTTGTATAGAGGACTTGACAAACTTTTTTCAAAAAACTATAATCCTTGTATCCTTTAGAAAATGGCTAATAGAGAGATTGAAAAGGTCGAAAACAATTGAATAAAAATTAATAAAATTTAATAAAGAGAATTAATTATGACTTACAAAGAAAAAATTTTAACTCCGGTTATTAATCAAGAGCCAGAGACTCCCGGAGAAACTCCTGAAACTCCTCCTGCAGAAACTCCCGCAGAGGAAACTCCCGCAGAGGAAACTCCCGCAGAGGAAACTCCCGCAGAGGAAGAAAAGAAAGAGGAAGTTTAGGAGTTGATTAAAACCCCGCTTTTTAAAGCGGGGTTTTAATCAGACATCAATCTTGACGAATTTTCTTTTTCCTACTTGGACAATCTGTCCTTTTTTTATTTCTATAACTTTTTGCCAGTCTTCCTGAATCTGGCTATCTATTTTCACTCCTTTTTGAAGAACTAATCTTTTAGCCTCAGACTTAGAAAGGGCTAATTTTGTTTTTAAGAGAAGGTCAAGTAAAGCAATCTTCTTTTTTCGAATTTGAATTTCTGGAATTTTTGCCGGTAGTTTTTTTTCTCTGAAGATGCGATTAAATTCTTTTTCAGCCAAAAGGCCTTTTTTTTCTCCATGATATAATTTTACAATTTCTTTGGCCAATCTGGCTTTAGCTAAATGCGGTTTTTCTTTTAAAATTTCTTTAATACTTTCTTTACTTAATTTTGTTGTTAATTCAAAGTATTTTTTGGTTAAATCATCGGGAATGGACATAATCTTTCCGTACATTTTATTTGGCTTTTCGGTGAGAGTAATATAGTTGTTAAGGGATTTACTCATTTTTTCTTTGCCGTCTAATCCTTCCAGAAGAGGACAGGTTATGACATCTTGAGGTCTTTGGCCGTATCTTTTTTGAATCCGCCGCCCCATAAGCATATTAAATTTCTGGTCTGTGCCTCCAATCTCAACATCGGCCTTGAGCTCCACCGAATCGTATCCTTGCAGCACCGGATAGATAAATTCTTCCAAGGTAAAATCTTTGTCTTCTTTTAGTCTTTTTTTAAAATCAGCTCGGGCAGAAATTTGTCCGTAAGTTACTTTAGAGGCAAGGATCATTATTTCTCTGGGCTCCATTTTGTCCCACCACTCGCTGTTATAACGTATTTCTACTTTGTCTAAGTTTAAAATCAGGCCTACTTGGGCTGTATAATTACGCATGTTTCTTTTTATAGCTTGGGAAGAAAGAGAAGTCCTTGAGTTAATTCTGCCAGTAGGGTCGCCAATTTTAGCTGTAAAATCTCCGATAAGAAAAATAATTTGATGTCCTAAATCCTGAAGTTGGCGCAATTCCCATAAGGGAACAGAGTGGCCTAAATGTAAAATATCTGCCGTAGGATCAATCCCAAACTTTACTCGTAATCTCTCACCATTTAACAATCTCTCCTCTAAATGCTCCTTGATTATTACTTCCTCTACCCCCCCGGTTAAAAGTTCTTTGACTTTTTGCTTATTAATTTTGGTCATTTTTTTTAGTTTAACATATTTTAAAGATGAATAAAATCAAAAATCATGATACCATATAAATATGCCAAAAAGAAGATTTTATCGAAAAATTTATCAGAAGGACAAAAAAAGAGAAAGAAGAAAGGGGAAGTTTCTTTTAGTTTTGAAGTTCTTTGGATATTTTCTTTTATTTTTTGTTTTTATTTCTTTATTCTTATTTGTTTACTATGCCAAAGACCTTCCCCGACCGGAGAGATTTACCGAAAAGCCATTTATCCAATCAACTAAAATTTACGACAAGACAGGGGAAATTCTTCTCTATGATGTTTATGGTGAAGAAAAAAGAGATATTATTTCTTTGGACCAAGTCCCAGAATATTTAAAGGAAGCTGTGATTGTGGCCGAAGATGTCAATTTTTATCACCATTTCGGATTAGACATTAAGGGAATAATCCGAGCCGTCCTGTCTAATTTAAGAGTGGGCAAAGCAATTTATGGAGGCTCAACCATCAGTCAACAGCTCATCCGTTCTTCTTTCTTAACCAGAGAAAAAACTTTAAAAAGAAAGGTGAGAGAGATTATTTTAACCCTTGAGTTAGAAAGAAGATATTCTAAAGATGAAATTTTAGAATTTTATTTAAATCAGGTCCCTTTTGGCTCTAATACCTATGGAGTAGAAGCTGCTTGCCAGACTTATTTTAACAAACCTGTCTCTGAAATCTCTTTGCCAGAAGCTACTATTTTAGTTTCTTTAATCAGGTCCCCAAGTTATCTTTCTCCTTATGGAGAGCATAAAGACGAGCTTTTGGCCAGAAAAGATTATATTTTAGACCGAATGTTCAAAGAAGGGTGCTTAACTCAAGGAGAGAAAGATAAAGCCAAAGAATTTGAAATAACCTTTGCCAAAATTTTACAGCCAATCCGAGCTCCTCATTTTATAATCTATGTTATGGAATACCTTAAAGGAAGGTACGGAGAAGATTTCTTAAAAGAAAAAGGTCTTAGGGTTTATACCTCTTTAGATTGGGAACTCCAGGAATGGGCTGAAAAAGTAGTTAGAGAGGGAGGAGAGATTAATAAAAATTACCGAGCTCATAACGCCAGCTTAGTGGCTATTGACCCAAAAACCGGTCAAATTTTGGCCATGGTGGGATCAATAGATTATTTCGGAAACCCCTTCCCCGAAGATTGCCTACCAGGAAAAAATTGTTTATTTGAGCCTTATCCCAATGTCACAATCCGAGGACGCCAGCCAGGCTCTGCTTTTAAACCTTTTGTCTACGCTACCGCTTTTAAAAAGGGTTATGATGATAAAGTTGTCGTCATCGACGAAGAAACTAATTTCGGCACCCAGTCCCACCCTTATATCCCCAGAAATTATGATGGGCTTTTCCGGGGTCCGGTCTCTTTGAGACAGGCTTTAGCTCAATCTTTGAATGTCCCTTCGGTAAAAGTCCTAGCCAATTTTGCCGGTTTACAAGATAGCATTCAGACTGCTAAGGACTTGGGTATTACTACCTTGACTAAACCTCCTTCTTTTTACGGTCTTCCTCTGGTTTTGGGCGGCGGAGAGGTAACTTTATTAGAAATGGTTTCAGCTTACGGAGCTTTTGCCACCAAGGGCTGGCATATTCCCCCTGTCTCTATTTTAAAAATCGAGGATTCTGCTGGAAATATTATTGAGGAAAATAAAAAAACTCCAAAAATGGTCTTGGAGCCGGAAGTTGCTTCCCTTATCAATGACATTTTGTCAGATAATAAAACCAGAGCTCTTATGTTTGGAACCCGGTCTTTACTTTATTTTGAAAATTATCAGGTGGCGGCAAAAACCGGAACAACCCAAAGTTATAAAGACGGCTGGGTAATTGGTTATACTCCTTCAATAGTGGCTGGGGTTTGGGTTGGAAACAATAATAACTCTCCAATGTCAAAACAACCAGGGATAGTTTTAGCCGGTCCTATCTGGAGAAGATTTATGGAGAAAGCTCTTTTAAGAGGAACTGAGAACTTCTGAAGTAATGCCTAAAAAAATACTATGTTCCTTTAATTGGCATTGCAACATAGATATAACTTTCATCCCCTACTGGCTTCAAAACTCCAGGGCCTACTTCGCCATTTAGCTCAAAAATCACCTCTGAACTTTTTATATTCAAGAGCCCGCTATTTAAAAACCTATAATTAAAAGAAATTTCTTCCTCTTTCCCTTTTGTTTTTCCTGAGAGTAAAGAATGGTATTCTCCAGTTTCGGGATTCTGACTGGAGATCTCTACTCTTTCTTTTTTAGGGTCAATTTTAAATTTGACCTCGTTTATTTTCCCGCTAAAAAGACTGGCCGCTTTAATCTGATTTAAAAATTCCTGCTTATCTAAAATAACCTGAGTTTCATATTTTTTAGGAATAATTTCCTGATAATTTGGGTATTCTCCTTCGATTAATTTTGAAGTAAGACGAATTTCTGGATGAGGGGTTTCAGACATTATAGCCTCAAATAAAATTTGGTTAGGGCTAACCAAGACTTTAAGCTCTCCTTGTTTTTCTCCAAAAATATTAATTATTTCTTTTGCTGTTTTTTGGGGTAGAATCAGGGAGATTTCCTTTTCAATTGCAAGCGGTTTTTTTAAAAACAGAGTTTTCTCACCCAATCTAAAACTATCGGTAGCTGCCATTTTTATTAAGTCTTTTTGTACAAAGAAATGGATGCCTGAAATTTCAGGCCTTACTGCAGAGGGAAGGACAATATCTACAATTTGATTTAAGGCCTGACAAAAAGAATAACTGTCAAGAGAAAATGAGATACCTTCTGATATTTCAGGAATAATGGGAAAATCTTCTGAGCTTTGTCCTTTTATTTTGGTTTTATAACCTTCACATTCAACAGATAAAATTTGATTATGAGCTGTCAATTCGACCGCTTTTTCAGGTAAGAGACTTATAAAAGTTGACAAAATAGAAGTTGGGACAGTAATCTCTCCTTCTTTTTCTATTTTAGAAAGAATCCACCATTTAATTCCTATTTCTAAATCTGTCGTTGCCAATAATAAAAAGTTTTTTTCGGTTTTAATAAGAAGGTTTCTAAGAATAGGTAAAGCAAAAGACTTAGAAGAAATTCTTTCGATGACACTAAGTCCTTGTTTTAATTTGTTTTGTAATATTATTAATTTCATTATAGTTATAGGCACTGGGTAAAAATATTTTTTTTAGATAGATTAGTTAAAAGAAAACTAATGGAAAATAAGTAAAGAAGTAGTTAATTAATTAGGGATAACAAAAAGAAGAAAAGAAAAAGAAATTTTTAAAGAGATTTTCCACTTTTAATGCCATGTCTTTTCCACTAATAACCAAGGAAATTTTCAGTAAAAAAGTAAAAAGTCAGATGCTAAAAACAAGCTGTCTAATTAACTCAATTTCTTCCTTTAAATTTTCGTTTATTTCAAGTTCTTTTAAAATTTTCTCGTAGGAATGAATAGCCGTGGTGTGGTCTTTTCCTCCCATTTTCCTTCCTATAAAAGGGTAGGAACTTTTTAAGTCTTCTCTTAATAAATACATCGCAATTTGGCGAGGTCTGACGATCTCTCTTTTACGCGAGGAATCTAAAAGGTTATTTTCTTTAAGGTCGTAAAATTTAGCTACTGCTCTGATTATTTTTTTCGGCGTGGCTGCTCTAGTTGAGGAGAGGAGTAATTTTTTAAGCAAAGATTTAGCTTCTTCCGGCTCTAATGGTTGGTTATTTAACTTTTGATGAGCAACTAATCTGTTCAAAGCTCCTTCAAGCTCCCTAATGTTTCTTTGGATGTTTGATGCAATATAGGCAAGGGTTTCTTCGGGAAGGCTAATTTTTTTTTCTTGGGCCTTTGTTTTAAGAATAGCCATTCTTGTTTCGAAATCAGGGTAACCGATATCAGCTATCATTCCTCCCTCAAATCTGGACCTTAATCTTTCGGTGAGTGCCGGGATAGCCTTTGGGGGCCGGTCAGAGGAAAGAATTATTTGTTTATTTTTTTCGTAAAGAGTATTAAAAGTATGGAAAAACTCTTCTTGGGTTTTTTCTTTCCCAGCCAGAAATTGAACATCATCAATAATAAGGACATTTATCTGTCGGTATTTCGTTTTAAAATTTTCCATAGTATGATTTTTAATTGCCGTTACCACTCCAGAGGTGAATTTTTCGGAAGGAATATATTTTATTTTTTTTTCTGGAAAATTTTTAATTACCTCATTACCGACTGCCTGTAATAAATGGGTTTTACCGAGACCCACCCCTCCATAAATAAACAAGGGATTATAGACAAGGCCAGGATTTTTTGAGGACGCCCAGGCAGCAGCCTGCGGTAGTTCATTGAAAGGACCGACCACAAAATTTTCAAAAGTATAGCGGGGGTTAAGATTAGTGTCTTTGTCTATTCTTAGTTCTTGAAATTCAAGTTGGTCCGATTCTGGATAAGAGAAAGAGGTTTTTTTCAAAACTTTTAATCCTTGTCGGGCGACAGCATATTTAATCTCTTTGATTTCTCCATTCAAGTTGTGCAAGAGCTTAAAAATAATCTTGTTGTATTTATTTTCAAGCCACTCTTTGGCAAAAGAATTAGGGACAGAAACTATAACTTTGCCTTCTTTCTGGGAGAGAATCCCGGTATTTCTAAACCAGGTGCTAAAATTAGCCTGAGAAATATTTAATTGGATTTGGGACAAAACCGCTTGCCACAATTCTTCCTTAGTCATGTGTTTGTCTAAAATCAAAAGATAAAATATTTTGTGTCTTTAATTATATCTTAATTTTTTGGTTTTCCTTTCTTAACGAATTATACCATAAACTCAACAGGAGAGTAAAATAAACATCAAATTCAGAAAGATGTTAATAAACTGGGGAGAACTTGTGGGTTATTAAAAGCTTAATAATTCGGCAATATTTTAATTCAAGCTAATAAAAAATTTCTGAAAAGAAAATTAGGAAAAGAAATGTATCGCCAGCACTTTCCTTAAACTCAAACAGGTTGACAGATATTTTTAGGGAATTAATATATAAAGCGAGGGGGTGCGAGGGATTCTCCTCTAAGGACAAGCGGTTTTAATAAAAGAGGTTAAAAAGCAATTGCCTGGCTATGTCCGACCCAGTGGATTCAAATGACTAAATTTGTTAAGACCATTTCCCCCTCACTAAACCCCGTTAGAGAAATCCTCTAGCGGGTTTTAGTTTTGAATACATCTTAATTCTCTAAAGTAAACAGGCGGAGAGGAACTTTACCTCTTTTTTAGTTTTTAAAAATGTGTTAAACTAAAAATATGAAATACAAAATTGCTGTTTCTGGGGCAGCCCGGGTTGGCCATTGCTGTAAGGGGATTAAGGAGCTATCTAAAGAAATTGGGCGAGAAATTTTTCGCCAAAATTCTGTTCTGGTTACTGGAGCTACAACCGGTGTCCCCTATTTTGCTGCTTTAGGATGTAAGAAGGCAGGGGGGTTTAGCATTGGTTTTTCACCGGCAACCTCTGAAGCCGCCCACTTAAAAAGATATAAACTTCCAGTGGATGCTTTTGATGTAATGGTTTATACCGGCGCTGATTATGTGGGAAGAAACGTAATTATGACAAAGGCAGTAGATGGAGTGATTATTATCTGCGGGAGAATGGGGACCTTGCATGAATTCGCCACTGCTTTTGAAATCCAAAAACCAATTGCGGTTTTAGAAGAAACAGGGGGAACGGCTGATAAAATTAAAAAGATTGCTACTGGTCCTTATCGAGGGGTTAAAAAAATTATTTATGAAAAAACCCCTAAAGAATTAGTAAAAAAATTAATTGAATTAATTAAAAAAGAGAAAAAAGAAAATTCTAAACTAAAAGGTCGACTCAAATAGAAAATAAGTTTTTAAAAATTATGCCAAATGAAGAACCTCAAGTTCCCGAGGAAGGAAAATTAGTGGGGGAAATTACTCACTATTTCGGGAACATAGGGGTGGCGGTTATTAAGCTTTCTGATGCCTTAAAAGCAGGAGATAATATAAGAATTGTTGGAGGGGACACTGATTTTACTCAGGCCGTAGAATCTATGGAAATCGAGCACAGGAAAATTGAAACAGCTAAAACTGGAGATTCTGCTGGTTTAAAAGTTGAGCAAAAAGTAAGAGAGGGATATAAGGTATACAAAGTGTAAAGGCAATACCAATATACAAATAAGTGCAGCATCTTATGGAGTTTTTAGTTAGCTCTCAAATTAGAATTATTTTACAATTATTACTGGCTGCTTTTTTGGGCGGACTAATCGGCTTAGAAAGAGAATATAAGGGGAAAGAAGCCGGACTTCAAACTTATAGTTTGGTAGCTTTGGGGACTTGTCTTTTTACTGTGATTACTTTTGAATTATTTAATTTTTTTATCAACAAAGAAGGTATTAATTTTGACCCTTCCAGGATAATTCAGGCCATAGCTATTGGAATTGGTTTTATTGGAGCCGGGGTAATTTTCCGCCAAACATCAGGGGTTGTAGGTTTAACTACTGCTGCTGGTTTATGGACAACAGCGGCTATTGGAGTTGCTATAGGAGTTAACCTTTATTTTTTAGCTATTTTTGCTACTTTTTTAGCTCTTCTGGTATTGTCCGGCTTTGGTTTATTGGAAGAGAAAATTTTTGGGAAGCCTTGATTACTGAAAAAGAGATGGTAAAATAACTAAAAAAAGAAAAAAAAATGAAACCTCAAAAAATTATCGGCTGGCTTTTGTTGCTCGCTGGCCTAATAATAATATTTTATAGTATTTTTACTTCTTACAATATTTTTACCGGAAAAGCTCTGGAGCCAACAGTTTTTAAGACGCCAGAAAAAGAAGCAGTTTTGCCTCAAAAAGGTAAAGTTCAGACCCAAGAGGCTCAGATGCAAGAAATGCTTGGGGGACAATTGAAGGAAATGTTGCCCGTTGATTTTATACCAAAACTTTTAAATCTGCTTGCCTGGTCAATAATGGCGGGAATTATGATTTTCGCTGGCACCCAGATATCAAGCCTGGGCATTAAATTAATAAAAAGATAAGAACCTTTTGCTCACTCTAATTTTAGACAGCGCGGTTAAATAACCGCATTTTTTATTTCAGACAATAATTGATATAATAGGGTTATGAAATTTATTGCTGATTTTCATCTACATTCAAAATATTCAAGAGCGACTTCTCCTCAAATGGATTTGGAAAATCTTGATAAGTGGGCGAAAATCAAAGGAATAAAAGTTTTAGGGACTACTGATTTTACCCATCCTATTTGGTTTAAAGAGTTAAAGGAGAAATTAGAACCTGCTGAACCCGGGCTTTTTAAATTAAAAAATAATGATTCTGAGACTCGTTTTATTTTAACTGCTGAAATTAGCTGCATTTATTCGAAGGGTGGAAGGGTGAGAAAAATCCATATTTTAATCTTTGCTCCTGATTTTGAGACGGTTGAGAAAATGAACACTCAGCTTGGCTGGATTGGGAATCTAAAATCAGACGGAAGACCAATTTTAGGATTAGATGCCAAAGAATTAGCTAAGATTGTTTTGAATACTTGCGAAAATTGTTTTATTGTACCGGCTCATCTTTGGACTCCTTATTTCGGATTATTAGGGTCTAAATCGGGGTTTGATTCAATAGAAGAATGCTTTGAGGAGTATTCAAAGAATATTTATGCTGGGGAAACTGGGTTAAGCTCTGATCCCTTAATGAACTGGCGACTCTCGGCTTTAGATAAAATAACTTTAATATCAAACAGTGATTCACACAGTCCGCAAAAGCTGGGCAGAGAAGCCAATGTTTTTGATACGGAATTAAGTTATTCAGCAATAATTGAGGCGATAAAGTCAAAAGACCCTCAAAAATTTCTCTACACAATTGAATTTTTTCCCCAGGAAGGCAAATATCATTTTGACGGCCACAGGAATTGCAATATAAGTTTAAGTCCGGCTGAAACCAAAAAATACAATGGAATTTGTCCTCTTTGTGGAAGACCCTTAACTGTTGGAGTTCTAAATCGAGTTGAACAATTAGCCGACCGGCCCGAGGGATTTAATCCTCAAGGTGCCATTCCATACAAAAGTTTGATTCCTTTGGCAGAAATAATTGCTGAAGTTTTAGGTGTTGGGGTTGGCACAAAAGAAGTAGAAAAACAATACAAGGACCTGATTGAAAAATTCGGTTCAGAATTTAATGTTTTACTTAACATTTCTGTTTCTGATTTAAGAGCAGCAACTTTACCCGAAATTGCCGAAGCCATTTCAAGAGTCCGCGAGGGAAAAGTAAGTGTTGAGCCAGGTTATGATGGAGTTTATGGGAAAATCAGGATTTTTTCAAAAGGTGAGAAAAAAGATTTATCTCGCCAAGAGACATTGTTTTAAAATATGATCGAAAATTATAATTTCGGCTCAATTACCATTGATGGTAAAAATTATACTTATGACATTGAAGTTCGTTGGACGGGTGAAGTTTTAAAATGGTGGAGAAAAGAATCCCATGTGATTGACGTTGAAGATGTAAAAAGAGCAGTTGAACAAAACCCTGATACAATTATTTTAGGAACCGGAGCATATGGAGTAGCTAAAGTAACTGAAGAAGCCCAAAAATTTATCCAAGAGAAAGGCATTAAGCTGATTATTGATAAAACCGGAGAGGCAGTAAAAACTTTCAACATAATCAAAAGAGAATCGGAGAGAGAGGCAATAGGCTTGTTTCACTTGACTTGTTAATTGAATTGTGTATGATAGGGTTAGACCGATAAGTCGAGTATCTTAAGCTAAGTCTTGTTAATACTCCAAAATTGGTTTTCAATTTTGGAGGCCACAATTAGCGAAGGCCAAAATTAAGCATAGCGGCCGAGGGTCTGAAAGGTCGTTTTTTATTAATCTAAATTTAATCTATTAGAATTTATGGCCTTCAAAAAATTCGATGAAAAACCTTCTGGAGGAGGTTTCCAGCGTCAGATGTTCGATGTTTCAAAAATGAACATTAAATGCCGTGATTGTGGGAAACCAATAACTGAGCTACCTTTTAAACCAGACCCTGCGAGATTAGACTCTATTCGTTGCCAAGATTGTATGCGTAAATTTCGAGAGCAGAGACCAAGGAGATTTTAGTTTTCATTCTTCAGATAACAAAAAACCCGCCAAGGGCGGGTTTTTTGTTAAAAGTAATTTATTTTTAGTTGCCTCTCTACTGTTAAAAATTTTTACCTAAAAAGGAAATTGAGCTTCCTTTAATCTTAAATTTTCCTTCAAGAAATTTCTCAATAACCCAGAAGTTTGTTTTACAATGGTTGGTAATTTCGGGAACTGTTACTCGGGACTTACCTTGAGATAAGGCCAAATAAAGAAGAACCTGGTCAGCTAAATGTTTATCTAAACAAGCCTGGGATTTTTGTTCTTTTAATAATTCCAAAGCTGCTTCTTTGCCTACATCTTCTGCCCTTTTTGCTAATTTTCCCAAATTATCAGTTCCAATTACTGTATTTTTAAATAAAGCTGTTAGGCAAATTTGACTGCCTGGGCATTGAGTTTGATAATACTCAATTTTTTCTTCAATGGGTAATTTTAATTTCCCTAAGATCTCTCTTACCCCAGCAATTTGGCGCTCAGCCACTTTTTTATCTTTCAAGATATTTGAGGCTCCAGAGTTTACTAAGATTTTTTTAAGTGAACCTCTCTCAGTAAGGTTAAGATTTTTTAGTTTAGACGGAAAAACTTTTATCTCCACTTTTGCTCCTCCTTCTGGGTAATACCCTCGTTTTAAAATACTGATTTCAACTAACAGAGAACGGTTCTCTGCCAAATTCATTTTTTCTAAAGTTGGTAAAAAGACATAGCGAAAATAATCAATAGTAGGCGAGAAAAAAGTATCAGTTGATCCGCCAGTAAAAATAATTTTAACAGGTGAAAGAGCAAATAAAGCCGGCGGAATTAAAGTTTGTAAAACTAAGGTTATACTCCCAGCAGTAGAAATATTTACAGAGACCCGCTCTCTGTAAATATCTCCAGGGTAAAACTTAATTTCTCCACTTCCTAAACTATCACCTTCCAACCTTCCATTACAGAGCTGTGCCAAAGCTTGAATGCCTAAAAGATGTTGAGTTGCTAAACCGGGCTTAGGTCTATTTTTACGAATATTAAAAATATGGCAAGGTTTTTTAGTTACTGCCGAAAGAGCAGTTGCTACTCTTAATATAGATCCTCCCGCTTCTCCTACAGAACCATCAATTTCAATAAGATTTTGGTTTAGCATAATTAAAATTTTCTTCTTTACTAATTCTAGCACGATATTTAGATTTTTTAATTTTTAACCTAGGGGGGCTTGACAGAGTTTCTTGGTATATAATAGAATAAATTGTTATAGGGGTCTTGACAAGAGATCTCCAGTGAGTAAAATAAAATCAAAGAGAGCTTTAAAAAAATTATGTCGAGAAATCAAAAAAATTTACACCTCAGGATTAGAAAAACCTGTTTTTCAACTGGCAGTGTTTGGGTTATGGTTTATTCCACCCCACTTGCCAAAGAAGTTTTTCGGGAGGATTCGAAGCTTAGATTAATTAGATAAATAAAGCTCGACAATAAAAAAACTCGAATCCCCCGAAAAAACGGGGGAGTTTGTTTCTTATAAGCCGAAAGAAAAAAATATGACAAAAGAAAAGAAGTTTTATTTAACTAAAGAAGGATTAGAGAAAATAAAGAAAGAATACAAAGACCTCAAAACTCTCAAATTTTTAAAAACTAAGGGAGAAATGCCTAAGATTTGGCATTCCGAGGATTTAAATCCTGAATACCTTTCTTTTCAGGAAGATTTAAGTTTTCTAGAGACGAGGATAACTGAACTTGAATACATTTTTAAAAATGCGGAACTAATTAAAGCTCCCTTAAAAGAAAAACAAAATATCATTAATTTAGGGGCTCAGGTGATAGTTAAAGTTGATGGTCAAACCGATGAATTTGAAATCGTTGGAACATTGGAAGCCAATCCTGCTATTGGTAAAATTTCTAATGAATCCCCGGTTGGAAAAATTCTTTTGGGTCATAAGGTCGGCGATGAGGTTATTGTATCTTCGCCAGTTGTGACAACTTATAAAATAAAGAAAATAAAATACAATATTTCTTAGAACAATTTCAATTATCTCACATTATTTAGAGAGGATTTTTCCTCTCTTTTTAATTCGTTGAGTCTGTGGTAAAATTGAATGAAGTATGAAAAATATTCTCAATTTTTTGATTGAAGTTGGAAGGTTAAAAAGAACACCAAGGAAGGGCTGGGTGCTAAGAGGAATAAAAAATCCAGAGACGATTGCTGCCCATACCTTTAGAATGGCTATTATGTCTTGGCTTTTAGGTATAGAAAAGAAACTTAATATAAAAAAGGTTATTAAGATGTCTTTAATACATGACCTCTGCGAGGTCTATGCTGAAGATACTACTCCTTATGATAATAAGGTCTCTTTTAAAAATAAAAACAAATGGAAGGAAATAACTAAGAAATGGCCAAGATTTTCCAAAGAAGAAAAAGAAAAAATCTATCAAAAAAAATACAAAAAAGAAAATAAAGCGTTGGAGAAACTAATTTTAAACTTACCCCCGAGTTTAAAGAAAGAAATAAGAAACCTTTGGGATGATTATGAAAAAGGTTTAACGAAAGAAGGAAAATTTGTTCGCCAATTAGATCGGGTAGAAAATTTATTGCAGGCCTTAGAATATTGGGAGAAAAATAAACAATTTGCAATTGAACCCTGGTGGGTTCAAATAGAAGAATTAGTAGATGACCCCACTTTGCTTGAATTTATGAAAGCTTTAGACAAAAAATTTCATAAAAAAAATTAAAGGGGGAATAAAAGTTAGGCGAAGAATGTTTACTCTTCTTCACCTGACGCCTGTGGCTCGGGTATGAGAAAAATAATTTTAGATTTTCCAAAACAATTTAAAGAAGGAATAGAAAGAGCAAAAGATATTAGGGTTGAGGGAAGGTTTGAAAATATTATAATTTGTGGAATGGGCGGCTCAGCTTTACCTGCTAACCTTTTAGTTATTTTTTTTAATGATTTAAAATTACCTCTCTATATTCATCGCAGCTACAACCTTCCTCCTCAAACAACTAAAGAAAGCTTAATAATTTGTATTTCTTTTTCTGGAAATACTAAAGAAACAATTTCAGCTTTTAAAGAAACTCAAGAGAGAAAACTTAAAGTAGCAGCTATTACTGCTGGAGGGGAACTTGCAAAGTCTGCCAAAAAATATAATACACCTTTTGTTTCTCTGCCTTCTGTCAAAATCCAACCTCGCTGGGCCATCGGCTATCTTTTTGGGGCTTTGGTTAAAGTCTTATCTAATTCTGGAATAATTGAAGATAATTCTGATGAGATTTTAAAAATGGCTGAAAAGCTAAAGCCTCTTGAATTAGAAACTCAGGGAAAAATTTTAGCTGAAAAATTAGTTGGCAAAATTCCCCTTATCTATGCTTCAAATAAATTTAAATCTTTGGCTCGGATTTGGAAGATAAATTTCAATGAAAATTCAAAAATAATGGCTTTTTGGAACTATTTCCCTGAGCTTATTCATTCAGAGATTGTAGGATATAGTAATCTCAAAAATTTTCATGTGATTATACTTCGAGATTCAAATGACCATCCAAAGATTTTAAAAGCAATGGAGTTGACCTCCAATCTATTAAAGAAAGGAGGCATTGAAGTTGATTTTGTTGAACTTGAGAAAAAAAATGTTTTAGAAAAAGTGTTCGAAAATTTAATTCTCTCTGATTGGGTAAGCTATTATTTGGCAAAAGAATATAAAATTGATCCGGCTCCAGTAGAAATTGTGGAAGAATTTAAGAAAAAATTGAAAGGGTAAGAAGTCATTGTAAATTTTGTATGAACAAAAAAGCAGTCATTGCAAAAGAAATGACTATTGAAGAGGTTATCAAAAAATACCCAAAGACAGTTTTTGTTTTTATTGATTATGGACTCCATTGCGTTGGTTGCCCGATGGCAATACCAGAGACGATTGAAGAAGCAGTTAAGCTTCATCAGATTGACCTAAAAAAGTTTTTGAAAGACTTAAATAAAGCAATTAAAAAATGAAATTTTCCATTTAAGTCAAAAGAGTAAGATAAAACTAAGTAAAGAGATGCTAGGGATTCGATAGTAAATAAATAACCTCGGTCCTTAATTGAACCGAGGTTTTTACCGATTTTCTAATTCTCTAAAATTGCCAATCAGGTATTTTTTGGTAGAATAAAATAATATGAGTTTTGTGATTAGTACCAAAGGTTTCAACGACATTATTGATATTACTGATAAAATTTCAGAAATTGTTAAAAATTCCAAAGTAAAAGATGGAGTCTGTTTAATATCTTCTCCCGGTTCAACTGTTGGTTTAACTACAATTGAGGCTGAACCAAATTTAATTGAGGACTTTAAAGAATTTTTAGAAAAAATTTCTCCATCGAATAGGTCCTATCGACATGATAAAACCTGGGGAGATAAAAATGCTCCCTCTCATATTAGATCGGCTTTGATTAGGCCCTTTTTAACAGTTCCAATCGAAAATGGAGAATTAGTTTTGGGTCAATGGCAGAATCTTGTTTTAATTGACTTTGATAACAGGCCGAGAGAAAGAAAAATATTGGTAAAAATAATTCATGCTTAAGTCTGTCGGTTAAATTATTAAATTACTATTGATTTTGCCTGGCGGGCTTTCTTTAAAATGAGAATTTCTTTATTACCCAATCGGGTTATAAAATATTTAATATTAAGCGATTTGGCCTTTTGGACCGGTTGGGGATTACTCACCCCAATTTTTGCCATTTTTATTGTCGAAAGAATTGAAGGAGGGAATGCTTTTGTTGTTGGTATTGCCTCTGCTATTTTTTGGATTACAAGGTCCTTATTAAGAGTTCCCCTTGGAGTTTTTTTAGATACTTGTCCTTCAGAAAAAGATGATTATCTTAGCTTGGTAGCCGGACTTTTTATTACAGCTTTAATTCCTTTTGGGTTTATTTTTATTAGAACTCCCCTATCTCTCTATGTTTTACAAGGATTTCATGGATTAGGTTTGGCAATGAGCCTTAGTGGTTGGACAGCCATTTTTACTCGCCACATTGACAAAGGCAGAGAAGCTACTGAATGGAGTTTAAATGCTACCTCCCTTGGCTTGGGAACAGGGGCTGCTGGAGCAATTGGTGGTTGGGCAGTAACCCGGCTTGGTTTTACTCCAGTTCTTGTTGTAGTGGGAATTCTTGGTTTAATTGGAGTGACCCTGCTTTTTGGTTTAAGAAATCAAATAAAGGGGGTTTTTGATCATGGCATACATTTTTCTCTTAAAGACATTTTCCATCGCGAAGAAAAATGAAAAATCAGGAAATAGCTAAAATATTATATAAGATAGCCCAATATCTTGAGATGGAAGGAGTGGCTTTCAAACCCTATGCTTATGAGAAAGCAGCCCTGACTTTGGAAACCTTGGAGGAAGATGTTGAAGAAATTTATGAAGAGGGAGGAAGGCAGGCTTTAGAAAAAATTCCTAGCGTTGGAAAAAACATTGCTGAAAAAATTGAAGAATATTTAAAAAAGGGGAAGATAAAGTATTACCAGGAACTTAAGAGAAAAACTCCCTTGGATCTCGAAGAATTGGCAGCTGTGGAGGGAATGGGCCCAAAAAAGGTGAAGGTGTTATACCAAAAATTAGGGATTAGAAATTTAAAAAATTTAGAGAAAGCAGCCAGAACTCACAAAATTGCTCCTCTCTTCGGTTTTGGGGAAAAAACTGAAAAAAATATCTTGGAGGGGATAGCTTTTTTAAAGAGAAGTAAGGGAAGGTTTCTTTTGGGAGAAATTCTTCCGGTTGTTAAGGAAGTTTATGAAAAATTAAAAAACCTAAAAGAAGTTGAAAAAGTTGATCCAGCGGGTTCTGTCAGAAGGATGAAAGAAACCATCGGCGATGTCGATTTTTTGGTAATTTCCAAAAATCCAGAGAAAGTTATGGATTTTTTTGTTTCTCTGCCCAGAGTGATTAAAATTTGGGGCAAGGGCAAGACTAAATCATCGGTAAAGATGAAAGAGGGTTTTGATATGGACATTAGAGTGGTGTCAGCTAAATCTTATGGTTCGGCTCTCCAATATTTTACTGGTTCAAAAGAACATAATATCGCCACCAGAAAAATTGCCATAGCTAAAGGCTTAAAACTGAATGAATATGGAGTTTTCCGGGGGGAGAAACAGATTGCCGGGAGGAATGAAGAAGAAGTTTATAAAGTCTTAGGGATGGCTTGGGTACCCCCTGAATTAAGAGAAAACCAGGGAGAAATTAAAGTAGCCCTGAAGGGAAAACTGCCAAAGTTAGTAGAACTGGAAGATATTAAAGGAGATTTACATACTCACTCTAAATGGAATGGCGGTCATAATTCGATTTTGGAAATGGTCGAAACTGCGATGAAAAGGGGACATGAATATTTGGGAATCACTGACCATACTAAATTTTTAAGGATTGAGCATGGCTTGGATGAAAAAAGATTAGCTTTGCAAAGAAAAAAAATAGACAAATTAAATCAAAAATTCAAAAATTTCAAAATTTTACAGGGAGCAGAAACAAACATTTTAAATGACGGTTCAATTGATATTAAAGACGAGGCATTAAAAAAATTAGATTATGCCATAGCCGGAGTTCATTCCAGTTTTAAAATGGAAAAGGGGGAAATGACCGAAAGAATTATTCAGGCAATGAAAAATCCCTATATTAAAATTATTTCCCATCCGACTGGAAGAATATTGAAAAGAAGAGACGAATATCAGATTGATTTTGATAAGCTCTTAAGAGCAGCCAAGCAATTCGGGGTAATTCTTGAAATTAATTCTTGTCCGGAAAGATTAGATTTAAACGACCAGAATATTCGTCGGGCAAAAGAGGCTGGAGTGAAAATGGTAATCAATACTGACGCTCACCACCGGGACCAAATGAGATTTATTGAATTTGGAATTGCCCAAGCCCGCCGCGGCTGGGCAGAGAAAAGAGATATAATTAACACCCAACCACTTGAGAAATTGTTGAAATTTTTCAAATAACTATGCCTTTAGAAAAATCAGCCGGAGCTATAATTTTCCGCCGAGAGGACAAAAAAATAAAATATTTATTACTACACTATCCTTCTTTAGCTACCCGAGCCGCAGCGAAGGGTAAAGAAGAGGGTTTACCCTCTTCGCCTAAAGCAGCAAGAGAATATTGGGATTTACCCAAAGGCCATATTGAAAAGGGGGAAAAGGAAATTGAAACTGTGAGAAGAGAAGTGGAAGAGGAAACTGGATTGAAAGACATTGAATTCTTAGAAGGCTTTAAAGAGCGGATAAAATATTTCTTTAAATTTAAAGGAAAAAATATTCTGAAATTTGTTACTTTTTATTTAGCAGAAACGGAAGAAGAAGACATTAAAGTTTCTTTTGAACATCTCGGTTTTGAATGGTTGCTCTACGAAAAAGCAATAAAAAAATTAACTTTTGAAAACGCCAAAGAAACTCTCAAAAAAGCCCACCAATTTTTAGAAAAACATGCTTCCTTTAGTTAAAACTCCAACTCAAAAATTAGAAGAATATAAAGAATTAATTTCTGAAGCGCTTTTTGAAGAAATAAGAGAATTGGCTAAATATTCTAAAGGGCTAAAAGTTTCTCACGTTAATGCTACTCCTCGGGGCGGTGGGGTGGCTGAAATTTTAAAAAACCTGGTTCCTTTAATGAAAGGAGTGGGAATAAGAACTGAGTGGCGTACTGTTCCACCAAGAGAGGATTTTTTTAAGATTACCAAAAAAATTCACAATGCCCTTCAAGGCGAAAAATATTCCATTCCTTTTTGGCATCGGGTAAGATATTTAGAGCATATAGAGAGAAGTGCCTCTTTAATGCGAAATATGAAAGCTGATATTTGGGTAATACACGACCCTCAACCAGCCGGTTTAATTTTATATTTACCCCATCTTCATCCGGCGATTTGTCGGTTACATATTGATTTAACGTCTCCAAATCCCGAAACTTGGAAATTTTTTGCCGGAATTTTTGGAATGTATGAAAAAATTGTCTTTAGCTCAAAGAAGTATGTTAAAAAGGAAGTTAAAGAAAGGGCAGTAGTTTTTCCGCCGGCCATTAATCCTTTGAGTCCCAAAAATCAACCTCTAAATTTGGATTACTCAAAAGAGATTTTAAAAGGATATGGAATAGATTCCTCTCGGCGATTGATTTCCCAGGTTTCCCGTTTTGACCCTTGGAAGGGATATTTAGAACTAATTGAGGCCTATCAAATTGCCAAAAAGAAAATTCCTGACTTACAACTGGCTTTGGTTGGTTTTTTCTTAGCCAAAGATGATCCAGAAGCAATGAAAATTTTTAAATTTATTAAAAAGAAAACAGAAAAAGACCCTGACATCTTTCTCTTTTCTAAGCCGGAAATGTTGGGCAGTTTAAAAGTCCACGTTTTTGTCAATGCTATTCAAGTTGCCTCTGATGTTATTGTCCAAAATTCAACCAGGGAAGGATTTGGTCTTAGCTTAAGCGAGGCGATGTGGAAAGAAAAAGCAGTTATTGGTGGAAAGGGAGAGGGAATAAAACTTCAGATTAAAGACGGGAAAAACGGATTTTTGGTTTCTAGCCCCAAAGAAGCGGCAAAAAGAATTACTCAGCTTCTTAAAAATCCTCAACTAGCTAAAAATTTAGGAGAAGATGCCAGAGAGACAGTTAGAGAAAAGTTTTTAATGCCAAGGCTTTTAAGAGACTATTTAAAACTTTTTAAAGAATTGCTATCATAAAATAATATGGAAAATATTATTCCAAAATTAATCAGCTGGTTTCTTGCCCACGGGATAAAGATTTTGATTATTTTAATTACTGTTTATTTCATTGGTAGAATCGGAAGGAAAATTATTGAGAGGATAATTAAAAAAGGAGTGAAAGACACCAGCAAAGAGGCAACGGGGAAAAGGCAGAATACTTTAATTGGGGTTTTTACTAGTGCCTTGAAAATTGCTCTTTGGTTAATGGCGATAATGATGACTTTGCCTGAATTAGGAATAAACGTTACTCCAATATTGGCTGGAGCGGGAATTTTAGGAGTAGCCTTAGGCTTCGGCGCCCAGTATATGATCCGCGATTTTTTAGCTGGCCTTTTTATAATTATTGAAAATCAATATCGAGAAGGGGATGTGGTTTGTTTGGACGGAACCTGCGGCTTAGTGGAGAGTATAACCTTAAGGAAAACCATTTTGCGCGATTTAGATGGAACCGTTCATAATATTCCCAACGGCGGAACCAAAAAATCCTCAAATTTATCGAAAAAGTTTGCGCGAGTCAATCTTAATATCGGCGTGTCTTACAAAGAGGATTTAAAAAAGGTCATTAAAGTTGTAAATAAAGTTGGGAAAAAATTAGCCGAAGATCCAGAATGGAAAGGGAGCATTATTAAACCCCCTCAATTTTTAAGAGTCAATGATTTTGGTGAGTCAGCAATAATAATAAAGATATTAGGAGAAACTAAACCTTTAAAACAATGGGGTATTACTGGCGAACTTCGAAAAAGAATTAAGATTTCTTTTGACAAAGAGGGCATTGAAATTCCTTTTCCCCAAATAGTAATTCATCGGGCCAAAAATTAATGATTCTTTTTAGAGAGAAAGTTTTTAAAATTGTTAAAAAAATTCTCCAGGGGAGTTTTTTAACTTATAGAGAAGTAGCAAGAATGGCTGGTTCTTCGAAGGCCTGGCGGGCAGTTGGGAACATTTTAAACAGAAATCGAGACCCAAAAATTCCCTGCCATCGGGTAATTAGATCAGATGGTAAAATTGGTGGCTATAAATATGGACAAAAAAGAAAAATTGAGTTATTAAAAAAAGAGAGTCATTAGTTATTTAACAAAACAAAATAAAGAAAAAGGAGGTAGAGAAATGGCTGGAATATTTGGAATAAGTTTAGATAGAAACTGCTGGAACGAATTGAAATGGGGAACAAGCCTTCTTCAGCCTACCCGGGGAGATAGCGGCGGCGGATTCTCAATTTTTGATAAGGGGAAAATCCAAAAAGCTACTACTTCTGGCTTGGTCCGACCGTTTTTTGACAAAAAAGCACAGGAATATCCAACTATCAAAAAGGGGCAAAGAGCTATCGGAGGTGTTTGGATCCGCAACGAACAGCCAATTTTAAGAGAAGAAGCTGGACGAGAAGCTTTTTCCATCGCTGGAAATATAAAAATAGCCAACCGCGGAGAAATCCGAGAAAAATTTCCTTATCTTGGAGGTTCAGACCTTGAAATTTGTGCTGGATTAGCTTCACAAGGGAAAAATCCAGTAGAGAGGTTTGAGAACATCTTTCAGAGCGTCAAGGGCCGATTTAATTTGGTGATGCTTACACCTGATGGTGTTTTCGCCTGTCGAGACCCTTTAGGTTTTAAACCATTAGCTATTGGAAGAAATAAAAAGGAAGGTGGTTGCGCGGTGGCTACCGAATCAGCTATTTTCCCAGAAATCGGAATGGAGCTTGTAAGAGAGGTAAAGCGCGGAGAGATTATTGAAATCAATTCTACTGGATTTAATACATTGGAGCAGATATTGCCAGAAAAGAACCCGGAAATTTCAGCTCTTTGCGGATTTGAATTCGGCTACTACGTTGGTCCGTCCAGTATTTTTGAGGAGATTGATGTAGGAAAGGCTCGGTTTAATATGGGAGTGAAACTTGCTCAGCAACACCCGGTAGAAGCTGAAATTGTTTCTCCATTTCCCCTTTCCGGAATATCAGCTGCTGAGGGCTATGCCTTTGAGTCAAAAATTCCATTGGTGAATGTCTGGCAATATAATTCTCAATTTGGCCGCAGCTTCCTTGACATCCTAAAGCAGGGAAGAAAAGAGAGGGGGAAAGGTAAACTCCTACCAATTGAATGGGTACTAAGGGCTTTCAAGAGAATTATTATGGTTGATGACTCTATTGTGGAAGCCAACCAGCTTATGACCCGCCTTTTTAGGATAGTTGCGCTAATGAAGAAGTTTCATCCGGTATTAGAAGAAAATATCCCTTTGCATTTAAGGATAGCTTGTCCTCCTAAAATAAAAGCTTGTTCTTTAGAAGTTCCTTTGAGATACACAAAAGACTTATTTGCGGTAAATAACACCAGAGAAGAAATGAGACGAAAATTAGGAGTGGCAACTTTAGAGTTTAATACGGGAGAAGATTACCTTAAATCAATAGAAGAAGCCCAAAGTGAGGAGAGAAAGAAAGAAAATCCTCTGAAACCCGACAAGGAGATTTGCATGTGCTGTTTTACCGGGGAAGATTTGATATCAAAATACTTTAGGTAGATGCCTAATTAGTAAAGTCCGCACTCAAGTGCGGACTTTTAATTTTCGAAAAATAAAGTAAGGATTAACTTTTTACCTTCTCTACTATTTTCCCAAAGATTTTTGGATGGTTTTGAGCTAAAGTAGCTAAGATTTTTCTATCTAGCTCAATTTTATTTTTCTTTAAGCCAGCAATGAATCGGCTATAGGAAATTCCTGCCTGGCGGCAGGCAGAATTAATTTTAGTTTGCCAGAGTTTTCGAAAATCTCTTTTTTTAACTCTTCTGTCTCGGTAGCTATAAGACCTGGCATGAAGTAAAGCTTCTTTAGCTGCTCGGTATTTTGCCTTTCTTCCCCAGCTGAAACCTTTGGCATATTTTAATAAATGCTTTCTTCTTTTGTGAGCAATTTTTCCTCGTTTTACCCTGACCATAATTTCTTTAAGTTAGCGACACAGTCGCTTTATTTTTTTAGTTTCAGCTTTTGAAACTTCAACCAATTTTCGGCTTTTTCTAATTCTTTTCCCGGATTTTTTTGCTCGATAATGACTAAGACCGGTTGGTCTTCTTAAGACCTTGCCGGTTTTAGTAAATTTAAAACGTTTTAATATAGATTTCCGTGTCTTCATCTTACTTCGCTTAAGAAGAGGATTTATCCTCTTTGCTTTTTGAGATTATTGTTGTAAAACCTCTTGACTCTCTTTTCAATTCCCGCTCAATTTTTATTGGTAAAATCCCTTCTAAAATTCTAAGAAATTGGTTCATTTTCTCTCTGGCAAAATCAGGAAGGGCTTTTTGCCGACCCCTTAAGATTAGTTCTACTCTGACTTTATGCCCTTTTTTTAAAAATTTTTCTGCTAACTTTGCCCTGACTTCCAAGTCATGTTGAGAAATTCCAAACCCTAATCTTATCCCTTTTAACTCACCCGAACTTTTTGGAGCTAACTTTTCTTTCTTTTTTTCTTGATAAAGATACTTCCCGTAATCCATTATTTTACAGACAGGTGGCATTACCTTCTCGGTGACTTGAATTAAATCTAAATTACGCTCCCTAGCTATCTGGAGCGCTTTTCCAATTGGCAAAATTCCCAGCTGTTTTCCGGTCTTGTCAATCACCCTGACCTGAGGAGCCCTTATTCGGTTGTTGACTAATGGTCTTTTAAACAGATTTTCCTTTCTCTTTTTATTTGGGGAGGTGTTGTGGAGATGGGGACATCGAAGTCCCATCTGAGGAATTTTTCTAAAATAATTCTACAAGTTTGTTCTGTTTTAATTTTGGAATACTGGATCAAACAGACAAAACCTAGTACCACTATTTGTCTCTTTTTTTTCGACAAGTTCGCGAAACAACGAAACTTGTCTATCTCGATGAATATTACACCCAGCTTTACCTATCGAGAATCAGCAAAGAGGATGCTGCTTTAAGCATAAGCTAAAGCAGGTTTAGAAAATAAGTTGGCACTTATTTTTGTTTTTCTCAAAGTTTAATGAGATTTGAGAATACTCAACCTGCTTATTTTAGTTAATTCCTCATCGAACCCTGTCATCCCCGCATTTTTAATTCTCTTTTAATTTGTCTTTCTATTTCCCTTTTTTTAATTAATTCTCTTTTATCAGCTTTTTTCTTTCCTTTTGCTGTTCCGAACTCTAACTTTATTTTCCCATTTTTAGTATATAACCTAAGGGGTATTAAAGTCAAGCCTTTTTGCTTTGATTTACCAATTAAATATTTAATTTCTGATTTTTTAAGAAGAAGTTTTCGTGTTCTCGCTGGATTATAATCTTTTGGCGCATTTTTTGGCTGATAAGGAGGAATATTAAGCCCAATCCAAAAAACTTCCTCGTCTTTCAAAACCACATATGAACCTGCCAAACTCACTCCCCTTGTTTTTATTGATTTCACTTCCTGGCCAATCAAAGAAATTCCTGCCTCAAAATTTTCCAGGATTTCATAATTAAAATAAGCCTTTTTGTTTTTAGCTAAAATTTTCATACTTTAAGTTTAGCAGAAAATATGATAATCTGAAACTGATGGCAAGAGAAGAAATTAAAAAATTAATAGAAAAATCAACAAAATTACTCCAAAAAAAAGGAATTTTGCCAGAAATTGATATCCCTGAAATTCAGATAGAATATTCAGAACAAAAGCCCCACGGAGATTATGCCACAAACGCGGCGATGGTAATCGGGCGGGAAATAAATAAAAACCCATTGGAAACAGCAGAAAATCTCAAATCTCAAATCTTAGGTCTCAAATCTGATTTTTTTGACAAAGTTGAGGTAGTCAAACCAGGGTTTATTAATTTTTTTCTTTCAAAAGAATATTTACAACAGAGAATTGGAGAAATTTTAAAGAAGGGAGAGAGGTTTGGTGAGTTAAATATTGGCAAAGGAAAGAAAGTCCAGGTAGAATTTATTTCGGCAAATCCAACAGGTCCTCTAACTGTCGGCAATGCTCGAGGCGGTCCTTTTGGTGACGTTTTGGGAAACGTTCTGGAAAAAGTGGGATTTAAAGTAGAAAAAGCTTACTATATTAATGATTACGGGATGCAAATTTTAGCTCTGGGACATTCTATTTTGGAAGACAAAGAGGCAAAATACAAAGGTAAATATATTGATGAACTTGCCAAAAGAATCAAAGAAAAAGAGCCCCATAAGGCAGGTGAGAGAGCTGGCAAAATTATTATTGATGAGATGATTAAAAAAACAACCGACAGAATGGGGATTAATTATGACGAGTGGTTTTCAGAAAAAACCCTTCACGAGAGCGGCCAAGTAGACAAAGTTTTGAAGATTTTGGAGCAGAAAAATTTAATTTATCAAAAAGAAAAAGCAGTTTGGTTCAGAAGCTCCAAATATGACGACAAAAGAGACAGGGTAGTAGTCAAAGCGGATGGTGATAAAACTTATCTGGCAGGTGACCTTGCCTATCACCACTATAAATTTGAGAAGAAGAAATTTGACAAAGTAATAGATATTTGGGGAGCTGACCATGCCGGTGATGTAGCAGGTCTTCAGGCAGGAGTGGAAGCTTTAGGTTATAAAGGCAAACTTGATATTTTATTGCTTCAATTTGTAACTATACTTGAAAGAGGGAAAAAGCTGAAAATTTCAAAAAGACGGGGAACTCTTGTTACTATGGATGAATTACTCCGGGAGGTAGGAGTTGATGTTGCTAAATTCTTTTTTCTCCAAAAATCAGCTAATACTCATTTAAATTTCGACCTCACTCTAGCTAAAAAACAGTCAGAAAAAAATCCGGTTTATTATATTCAATATGCTCACGCCAGAATACATAGCATTCTTGTAAAATCCAAAATCCAAATGTCAAATATCAAATCAAATCCAAAACCCAAAATGCAAAATGCAAAATTTCAATTATTAAATCACGATAATGAGTTAAACTTAATTAAACAACTTATTAGACTCCCAGAAATTGTTGAGGATACGACAAAGGATTATCAGGTTCAGAGATTACCTCAGTATGCATTTGAACTTGCCCATCAATTTCACCAATTTTATAGAGATTGTCAAGTTTTATCAGATAACAAAGAATTAACTGAGGCAAGATTGGCTTTAATCTCAGCCACTAAAACTGTTTTAAAAAACGTTTTATATCTAATGGGCATTTCCGCTCCAGAAAAAATGTAATTATGCAAAATATTTATTTCATTTTGCGGCATGGCCAGACAATTTATCAGACAAAAAAGAAAGATTTTACTTATCCCTGGCCAGAAAACCCGGTCGTGAGATTAACAAAAAGGGGAGAAAATCAGATAAAGTCTATTGCGAAAAAACTTAAAAAAGAAAAAATCGACTTAATTTTTGCCTCAGATTTTTTTCGGACGCGCCAGACCGCCAAAATTGTGGCTAAAGAGCTCGGATTAAAAATAAATTTTGATAAAAGATTAAGAGATGTTAATGTAGGAATTTATCAGGGAAGATTAAGAGAAGAATTTTATCAAGATTTTCCAGGAGTTTCTCTATTAAGATTTATAAAAAGACCTCCGGGCGGAGAAAGCCGGCAAGACTGCCAAAAAAGAATGGTAAATTTTTTAAAAGAGATTGACAAAAAATACAAAAACAAAAAAATCTTAATTGTTAGTCATGGAGGCCCTTTATGGCTTTTGGAAGGAGCGGTAAAGAGCTTAAACAATGAACAACTTTTGGATCAAAAGCATATAGAAGTTGGCGAGCTGAGAAAACTATGTCCATAGATTTTCCTAAAATTGAGAAAAAAATCCTAAAATTCTGGCAAGAAAACAAGATTAAGGATTCAGAGAGAAGCTTAAGGGGTAATATGGTTATAGAAATTCCTGCTTCAATAACTTACGAGCAGAGTACTCGGATAAGAGAATATAAATGGAAGACTGAGAAAAAAATTAGTAGATATTTTTCTAAATCAAAGAGAATATTCTTGCGAATTAGCAGCATGGCTTTCGGGACAAAACCAAGTAAATTACCCTCTGGCAAGAGACAAGTTAAGCTATCTTTTTTAAAAAATTCAGGTTGGACGGTTAGACTTTTTAGAATCAAGAAAAAAAATTTAACGCTCCAATGTTATCCATATTCAAGTAATAACACTCATTCATATATTCAAATAGTTATAAATAAAAGCATCCCAAAAGTTTTATCAAGAGAACTTCAGTCACTGGCTTTAAATAAAAAGTGTGTTACAATTCCCGTAAAAGTAAAACTAGATATTAATGAATGGAAGGATACTAACCTAAGGACGGAAGACTTTTTATGCTACATTGAGGTTTATGCGAAGGAATTATTAAAGTTTGCTTTAAAGCAAGGTTTTAAAGTTAATTTTGTTCCTAAAGGAAGGGAATACGATCTCAGATTGATAGGCCCCAAGGGGACAGAATTTATCATTGCCATTTTTTCGCACAAGGCTAAATATAAAACAAGAAGTAAGCAGCACAGGATTCAAAAGACTCTAGTTGATATTGCTAAAATGCTTCCTACGCTTTTCAAAGATAAATTTTTAATACCTGTTATTATTTCTCAGCCATATGAATTTAAAAACTCTTGGTCTTTTACCACTAAAGATTATCTAGATTTTTACAAAAATCATTTTAATTTTAAATTTTTAGATACAAATTTTGGAGAAAAATGGCCAAAACAAATTTGCCAGGAATTAAAAAATTTAGATTCAAGAAATAAGAGAAAAAATGGAAAAATATGAACCTCGAAAATTAGAAGAGATGATTCTCAAATTCTGGGAAAAGAATAGAATTTTTAAGAAGAGTTTAGAGAAGACCAAAAAAGGTCCAAAATTTGTTTTTTTTGAAGGACCACCCTACGCTAATGGCTTGCCTGGTATCCATCATCTTTTGGCTCGGGCTTTCAAAGATATAATTTTGCGTTATAAAACTATGCAGGGTTTTTTTGTTGAGAGAAAGGCCGGTTGGGACACTCATGGTTTACCCACTGAGATAGCGGCTGAAGAGAAACTTAAAATTAAAACTAAAAAAGAAATCGAGCAACTTGGCATTGAGAAATTTATTGAAGAGTGTAAAAGAAATGTTTTTACCTATAAAAAAGAATGGGAAGAATTTACTAAAAGAATTGGTTTCTGGCTTGATTTAAAAAATGCTTATATTACCTGTAGTAATGATTATATTGAGAGCTTATGGTGGGCTTTAAAGAAAATTTGGAAGAAAGGATTATTATATCAAGATTACAAAGTTGTGCCTTATTGTCCGAGATGTGGGACGAGTCTGTCTAGCCACGAAGTAGCTCAAGGATACAAGAAAATTAAAGAACCAGCGTTATATGTAAAGTTGAAAGTTAAAAATTTAAAGTTCAAAAATACTTATTTATTAATTTGGACAACAACAATTTGGACTTTACCAGGGAATGTGGCAATTGCCGTAAATCCTGATTTTACTTATGTTAGGGCAAAAGTCGATGATGAATATTTGATTTTGGCAAAAGAACGAATGAAAGCTTGTGGGGTAGGGGATAAAATTGTTCAAGAGTTTAAAGGAAAAGAACTTCTTGGAATGGAGTATCAACCTTTGTTTCCTTCTGCAAGGCTTGATAAAAAAGCTTACCATATAATTCCTGGCGATTTTGTTTCATTAGGGGAGGGAACAGGTTTAGTCCATGTTGCCCCAGCTTTTGGAGAAGAAGATATGGCAGCAGCAAAGAAAAATGATTTACCAATTCTAATGACTGTTGATGAGAGTGGGTGTTTTAAAACAGAAGTTAAAAAATGGGCAGGGCTATTTGTTAAAGAAGCTGACCCTCCAATTATTGAAGATTTAAGAAAAAGAAACCTTTTTTTCAAAGAAGAATTATACGAACATGAATATCCTTTTTGTTGGCGTTGTGGTACCCCCTTACTTTATTACGCTAAAACTTCTTGGTTTATTAAAATGACTGCTCTTAAAAAAGAGCTGCTCAAAAACAATCAAGAAATAAACTGGGTCCCCAATTATTTGAAAGAAGGGAGATTCGGTGAATGGCTCAGAGAAATTAAAGATTGGAACTTATCGCGTGAGCGTTACTGGGGTACACCTCTCCCGATTTGGCAATGCCAAAACAGCAAAAATCAAAAATCTTGTAATAATATTGAAGTGATTGGATCAATTGAGGAATTAACAAAATTAAGCGGTAAAAAAATTACTGATTTACACAAACCCTTTATTGACAAAATTACTTTCAAGTGCAAAAAATGTGGTGGTCAAATGAGACGAGTTCCTGAAGTAATTGATTGTTGGTTTGATTCGGGAAGTATGCCTTTTGCCCAATGGCATTATCCTTTTGAGAACAAAGAAAGAATCGATAAGAGTTTGTCTTTCCCAGCAGATTTTATTTGTGAAGGATTAGACCAAACAAGAGGTTGGTTTTATACCCTATTGGCTGTTTCAACCCTTTTAAATTTTGGTACTCCTTATAAAAATGTTGTGGTTAATGGCATTGTTTTAGATGCCAAAGGCAAAAAAATGTCAAAGTCAAAAGGTAATATTGTTTGGCCCAAAGATGTAATTGACAGATTTGGAGTCGATGTTGCCAGATTCTATTTTTATACAATCAACCAAGTAGCTGATCCCAAAAGATTTGATTTTAAAGACGTTCAAACTATATATAGAAAGTTTTTTGATACCTTGCGAAATGTTTTAGTGTTCTTTTCCACTTATACTGACAAACAGTTTAAACCAAAAGAAAATTTTAAATCCCAAAATTTACTTGACAAGTGGATTCTCTCTCGCTTAGAAAATTTAAATCTTCGGGTAATTAAAAATCTGGATAATTATGATATTGTTTCGGCTGCGAGATTATTTGAAGATTTTGTTGAGGATTTATCTAATTGGTACATCCGTCGTTCCCGGAGAAGGTTCCAAAAACCAGAAGCGAAAAAAGAAAAAGATGAAGCCCGTCAGACCCTTTATTATCTGCTTTTGAATTTAAGTAAGCTTTTAGCTCCTTTTACACCCTTTATTGCTGAAGAAATTTACCAAAAATTAAGCGGCCTCAAAGAATCAGTCCATCTGGCTGATTATCCTAAGCCAAACAAAAGATTAATTAACAAAGACTTAGAAGAAAAAATGGAGCAGGGTCGAGAAGTAGTCGCTTTCGCGTTGGCTGAAAGAGTAAAGGCCGGGATTAAAGTACGTCAACCTCTCGCTTTGCTCAAAATCAAAAATCAAAAATCAAAAATCAAAAATAATAAAGAACTATTACAGCTAATTAAAGAAGAAGTTAATGTTAAAGAAATAGTTTTTGACCCGAAGATTAAAGAGGAAATAGAGTTGGATATAAAAATTACCAAAGAGTTAAGAGAGGAAGGGCAGGTTCGAGAATTTATCCGACAAGTTCAGCAACTGCGGAAAAAAGCTAAACTTACTCCCAAAGACAAAATTATTATTTATTGTGAGTGCCAAGAGAAATTGAAGAAAGTTTTAGAAAAAAATAAAAAAGACATTTTAGAAGAGACCAAAGCCAGAGATTTTCTTTTTGGTAAAAAATTAAAGAAAATCTTTGACATTGAAAAAAATTTAAAGGTCGGTCAAACAAAATTATGGTTAGCAATTGAAAAAATTTAAAAATATGGCAATTTTTGATATTAAAAAAATTTTTGGTGGGGGAGGAATAAAAAGAAGACCAGAAAAAACCTCAACTCCATCACCAAAAAAAGAAGAGAAAGATAGTTCAATGTTCGGAGGAAAGTCTTATATGAATCGGGGGAATTTTATGCATCAATTAGGAAATCCCGAGCTTTATAGAAGAACCAGTTTGGCAAAAAAAGACACGACTAGGATAGGGGAAAAGCTTTTCGGCCACGGCAGTTCTGTAAAGAAAAAAGACGTGGAGGAAGCAGAAAAACAATTAAATTTGGGGAAATGGGGGAAATTTAAAGATTTATCCTATGAAGATAAAGGGAAAGCAAAAAGGTTGACAAAGGGAATTCTGGGGAAATGATTTAAGATGTTCACTCATTACAGAACTCAGGGGATAATTATAAAAAAAGAGGATAGGGGTGAGGCCGATCAGCTTTTTACAATTTATACTAAGGATTTCGGGAAATTAGAGATTTTGGGAAGAGCTATCAGGAAAATCAAATCAAAATTAAGAGCAGGAGCCGAACTTTTTTATTTTTCAGAGATTGAATTTATTCAAGGGAAAGCCTACAAAACCCTAACCGATGCCATTTTAATTGAGAAATTTAAAAATATCAGAAAAGACTTAGAGAGATTGGTTATTGCCTATCAGATTTCAGAAGTTTTGGATAATTTAGTCAAAGGACAAGAACCTGACAAAGATATTTGGAATTTATTAAATGAAGCTTTTATAAAATTAAACAACTTACAACTTACAACTTACAACTTACAACTAATTTATTGCTATTTCCTCTGGAACCTCTTTTCTCTTTTAGGGTTTAAACCTGAACTTTCTACTTGCCCAATTTGCAGAGAGAAACTTTTGCCAGAAACTTTTTATTTTGTGCCAAAGGAAGGAGGGGTAGTATGCTGGAGATGTTTGAAAAAACTCAGCCCAGAAGAAAAAGAAAGAGTAAAAGAAATAAGCGTAGTTACGGTTAAAATTTTAAGAATTTTTCTTTCAAATAATTGGGAAATATTGCCCAGACTTAAAATAATAAAAGAAGAGAGAAAAAATCTAAAAGAAATATCAGAACTTTATCTTACTTTTTTAAAAGAAGGCTGAAGTATGCTAAAATAGACTAAGGCGAAGAGGGCTTCGCCCTCTTCTTCACCTTTGCTTCCATAAATGGAAGCTCGGTACATGAAGGGGAAATTAATAAAAGTTATTATCATTTTAACGATTATCTTAGGGGTAGCCGGTTTTTGGTATTATCAAAGAAATATTTATTCCAAAGAGATTTTGAGAGTGGAAATTTTGGGACCAGAAGAAGTAGAAATGGCTCAAGAAATTGAATATATAGTGAAATATAAAAATAATGGCAATATCAGGTTAGAAGAGCCAAAACTTATTTTTGAATATCCTAAAAATTCAATAGTTGTCGAAGAAGAAATCCGGTCTGAAAATCAGGAAGCCCTGCCTCAAGAAGAAGTATCTCCAAGACAAGAAAAAGAACTCGAGGATATCTACCCTGGCCAAGAGAGAACCTTCCATTTTAAAGCCAGATTATTAGGTAGAGAAAATGAAGCTAAGATTGCCAAGGCTTGGTTAAGTTATAAACCAAAAAATCTAAAAACTCGCTATGAGTCAGCCACCACTTTCACTACTTTAATTAAAAGTGTTCCTCTTACTTTTGAATTTGATTTTCCTTCGAAAGTTGAACCTGGCAGAAAAACTCTCTTTAGGTTAAATTATTTTTCAAATATAGATTATCCTATTTCTAATTTAAGAGTAAGGATTGAATATCCTGCTGGCTTTGAGTTTTTTGAGAGTCAGCCAAAGTCCTTAGGAAAAACAGAATGGGAGATTCCACTTTTAAATAAGGCTGGGGGAGGAAGAATTGAAGTTTCCGGCATTCTAAGGGGAGAGGTTCAAGAGTCAAAAATCTTTCGGGCAAATTTAGGCATCTGGCAGGAAGGAGAATTTGTTTTATTAAAAGAGACAACTAAGGGGATAGAAATTACCAGACCTTCGATTTTTCTCTCCTATCAAATTAATAATTCTCCTCAATATTCAGCTTGCCCCGGGGATTATCTGTATTACGAAGTCTTCTTTAAAAATACCGGAGAGGAAGGTTTGGAAAATTTATTTTTGGTAGTTCAGTTAGAAGGAGGAGTTTTAGATTTTGACACTCTTCAAGCTGGAGCCGGCCAATTTCAAAAAGGTTCAAACTCAATTATCTGGGACCATATTACAGTTCCCCAATTACGTCTTCTATCCAGTATGGAAGAAGGAAAAGTTGGATTTTGGGTAAGAGTGAAAGACGATTTCTCTCTCAAAAATCCTCAAATCAAAACTAAAATTAGCTTGAGTGAGGCTAAAGAAGAATTTATTACTAAAATTAACACAAAGCTGGCTATTTCTCAGAGAGGTTATTTTGACAAGGGAGCTTTTAAAAATTATGGGCCCCTTCCTCCCCGGGTTGGCTCTACAACAACTTATACTATCTTTTGGCAGGCTAAAAATTTTTACAACGATGTTAAAAATCTAAAAGTTAAAGCTAATTTACCTCTTCAGGTGAGATTAACTGGCGAAATTTCTTCAAAAGAAGCTAAGTTTTCTTTTGACTCTGTGAGCCGGGAAATTGTCTGGGAAATTGGTGAGTTAACAGCAGGAAAAGGAATTTCGGGCCCCGAGCCTGAGATTTCCTTTCAAGTTGCTTTAACTCCTGATTCGGCCCAGAGAAGAGAGATTCCTGAACTTATTTCTCAGGTTAGAATAATCGGAGAAGATGTCTGGACAGGAGAAAAGGTGGAAGCTACAGCCGATCCGGTTAATGCCTCTTTGCCAGATGACCCGACTATTAGCGAGGAAATGGGCAAGATTCAATAAAAAACATGACTGATTTAATGTCAAAAATTATATCTTTGTGTAAAAGGCGGGGATTTGTTTTTCAATCCTCGGAAATTTACGGTGGAGTGGAAGCATTGTGGGATTACGGGCCCTTAGGATCTCTTTTAAAAAATAATATCAGAGAAGAATGGCTAAAGAGATTTGTTCAAAAAAGAGATGATGTAGTTTTGATTGATGGAACGGTTTTGATGCACCCCAATGTTTGGAATGCCTCGGGACATTTGGAACATTTCACCGATTCCTTAATTGAATGCAAAAATTGTCATTCGCGTTTTCGGGCCGACCATATGGCAGATGGCAGGTTTATTGGGGAGGGAAAAGCTAAAACTAAAAATCAATGTCCTAATTGTGGTGGAAAAGAATTTACTCCACCTCGTCTTTTCAATTTGTTGTTTAAAACTTTCCTGGGCCCGGTAGAAGATAAAGCCCATCAAACTTATTTAAGACCAGAAACCGCCCAGTCAATGTTTACCGATTTTAAACTTGTTCAAGAATCGATGCGTTTAAAAATTCCTTTTGGAATTGCTCAAATTGGCCGTTCTTTTCGAAACGAGATAACTACCGGTAATTTTACGTTTCGAACTCGAGAATTTAATATTGCCGAGATTGAGTATTTTGTTAAACCAGGAGAAGATGAAAAATGGTTTAATTTTTGGGTAGTAGAGTGGGAAAAGTTCTTTCTGGATTTAGGCCTGAAAAAAGAAAACTTAAGAAGACATGAACATCCAAAGGAAGCCCTATCCCATTACTCAAAAAGAACAATTGATATTGAATATAAATTTCCTTTTGGTTGGTCAGAATTAGCTGGTATCGCCAATCGAACTGATTTTGACCTATCACAACATTCTAAATTTTCAGGCCGCGATTTAAGTTATTTAGATGAGGATTCTGGTAAAAGATATATTCCTTATGTGGTTGAGCCAACAGTAGGACTGGAAAGGATAGTTTTAGCTCTTATTTGCGATGCCTATCAAGAAATAAAAGGAGGAAGAACAAAAACAACAAAAGCAACGAAAGAAACTGAAATTTTGCTGAAACTTGATAAAAAGATTGCTCCAATGAAAGTTGCTGTTTTGCCTTTAGTGAGAAATAAACCAGAAATAGTGAAAAAAGCTAAAGAAGTTTATCAATTGTTAAAACCTCATTTTGTTTGTCAGTATGACGAGTTAGGTTCAATCGGCCGTCGTTATCGTCGCGGTGATGAAATTGCTGTTGTTGTGTCGGTTACGGTAGATTTCCAAACATTAAAGGATGATACTTTAACTATTCGCAATCGCGACACAATGAAGCAAGAAAGAGTAAAAATTAAAGATTTAATAAATATTCTAAAAGAGAAATTAAATGCATAGAAAAACGACTCTTAAAAACGGCTTGAGAATTATTACTATTCCCTTGCAAAATACCCAGGCAATAACTGTTTTGATATTAGTAGCTACTGGTTCGAAATATGAAAAAAAAGAGATAAATGGTATTTCTCATTTTTTAGAGCATATGGCTTTTCGGGGAACAAAAAAACGCCCCCGGACTTTAGATATTGCCAAAGAATTAGATAGGGTAGGCGGAATTTATAATGCCTTTACCGGTAAAGAATTTATGGGATTTTGGGTAAAGGTTGATTCAAAGCATTTTGACTTAGCAGCCGATGTTTTATCTGATATGATTTTTAATTCTCTTTTTAAAGAAAAAGAGATTGGAAAGGAAAGAAAGGCGATTATAGAAGAAATTAATATGTATTTAGATACTCCCCAGAGTTATGTTTTGGAACTTTGGGAAAAACTTTTATACGGAGAGCAACCTGCTGGTTGGATGATTGCCGGGGAAAAGGAAACGGTAAAAAGAATTTCCAGAAGAGATATCTTAGATTATTTTAGAAAACAATTTAGCGCAGAAAATATAGTTGTTTCCTTGGCTGGAAATTTTGAAACTAAAGAAGCCTTTTCTAAAATAAAAAATTTTTTTGAAAAATTCAGAAAGACCAAATCTTTACTCAAAAAACCGGTAATTGAAAGACAAAAATCTCCTCAGATTTTACTTCGGACAAAAGAAACCGACCAGACCCATTTAACCTTAGGGGTCAGAGCTTATAACATTTTTAAACCAGAAAGATACCCCCTCGCTGTCTTGGCAAATCTTTTGGGAGGAGTTATGAGCTCCAGGCTTTTTACTGAAATTAGGGAAAAGAGAGGGATGGCTTATTATATTAAGACTATTTCTGAAAATTATACTGATACAGGATATCTTGTTACTCATGCTGGAATTGGCAATAAAAGGACAGAGGAGGCAATAAAAATCATTTTGAAAGAGTATAAAAATTTAAAAGAGAAAAAAGTTCCAAGAGAAGAACTTCAGAAAGCCAAAGATAATATTAAGGGTCATCTTTATCTGGGATTGGAAACTTCTGATGCCTGGGCGAGTTATCTCGGGACTCAGGAAATTTTAAAAAGGAAAATTTCAACTCCCGCTCAAGAGTGCAAAATGATTGATAAAGTTAGTCAAGATGATATTCTAAAAGTAGCCAGAGATATTTTTCAACCAAGAAAATTAAATTTAGCTCTCATTGGCCCATTTAAGGATAAAAATAAGTTCCAAAAATTATTAAAGATATGAACAATGAAAAAATTCTTGATATTTCCTGGGGGACAATTTTGAAAATTTCTGTTGCTATTCTCTCTTTTTATGTTCTCTACCAAATTAGAGATATTTTGGTCTGGTTTATTTTTGCCTTAATAATTTCCCTTTTATTTAATCCAGTCATTAATTTTTTAAGGAAATTAAAAATCCCCCGTGTCTTGGCAGTTATTTTTGTCTATGTTGGAGTTTTTGGATTCTTGATCCTTTTGATTTATTTGATTGTTCCCATATTTGTTTCTGAAATTCAACAATTTTCAAAAATTCTCCCCCAATATTTTGAAAAGATTTCCCCTCCTTTAAAAGGAATGGGCATTCAGGCATTTGAAAATATTGAAACTTTTGTTAATACTCTGGGAGGGGCATTAGATAGAATAGCTGCCAACATTTTTAATGTCTTATTAATAGTCTTTGGAGGAATTTTCAAAACAATTTTTATCTTAGCTATTGCTATCTTCCTCTCTTTGGATGAAAAGGTAATTGAAAAGAGTTTAAGTCTTCTTTTCCCCAAAAAATATGAGGACTATGCTTTGTCTCTCTGGAGAAGATGTCAAAAGAAAGTTAGTGGTTGGTTTCTGACAAGAATATTAACCTGTTTATTTGTTGGAGTAGCAACTTTCGTTGCTTTATTACTCTTTAAGGTAGATTATCCTGCTTCCTTGGGATTGTTTGCTGGAGCCCTTAATTTTATTCCTTATCTGGGACCGATTATTACAGCAGTTCTCCTTTTTGTAATTATCTCTTTAGAAAATGTATATAAAGCAATTTTTGTTTTTATTGTTTTTATCTTAATTCAGCAAATTGATGCCAATATTTTGACGCCAGTTTTAACAAAAAAATTTATTGGTCTTTCCCCGGTTTTAGTTTTAATGTCTTTGGCAATTGGGGGAACTCTCTGGGGACTTTTAGGAGCAATTTTAGCTGTTCCTTTAGCTGGGATTCTATTTGAATTCTTAAAAGATTTTCTGAAAAAAAAGAAAGAGGAAGAAGCAGTTCTTTTATGAGCACTCTCTATATTATAGGTACTCCAATTGGGAACCTCGAAGATTTAACATTTAGAGCCCTCCAAATTTTAAAGGGGGCTGATTTAATTTTGTGTGAAGATACAAGAGTCACCAAAAAATTATTGAATCATTACCAAATAAAAACTCCAACTCTAAGTTACCATCAGCATTCCAAACTAAAAAAAGTTGAATACATCATTCAACTTTTAAAAGAAGGTAAAAATTTGGCCTTGGTTTCTGATGCCGGTACCCCGGGAATTTCCGACCCCGGGAATAGACTGATTAGCGCGATTATTACGAGTCCGGGGCTCGTAGTAGAAATTGTTCCTGTTCCTGGGTCTTCGGCAGTAACGGCGGCAGCTTCTATTTCTGGTATTGCTATGGATAAATTTATTTTTATGGGTTTCCCGCCAACGAAAAGAAAGAGGAAAAATTTTTTTGAAGAAATTATAGAATCTAAATACCCAGTAATTTTCTACGAATCCCCTCACCGAATTCTTAAATCGCTTCGCGATTTATACAGATTTACACAGAAGGGAGAACAGATTAGCGCCGATAGAAAAATAGTTGTTTGTCGCGAATTAACTAAAAAATTTGAAACAATTTATCGGGGGAAAATTGAAAAGGTAATAAAAGAAATTAAAAAAAATGAGATAAAAGGTGAATTTGTGGTTATCGTAGCAGGAAAATAGCTATTAAAACTATTACAACTTGGCTAAAAATTCCCCAAAAAGGGGAGATTTTTTTGTTTTTTGGATAGTGAAATTTTTGATGAAAATCCTCAAAGATTTTTAATGATTTCAATGATTTATTAAGGAGGATTAAATTAATAACCATAGGTCCATCTGATAAAATGGCAAAAAATCCGCCAACAAGGGCCAGTGGCCAATTTTTTGAAAAGATAAAAATGAGCAATAGTCCAAAGGAAGTATCCAGAGCCACTTTTAAGAAATCACCAAATGAATTTCTCCATCGTCTTTCTTTAATATTTTCAAAAGAATATTCCCAATGCGGTATAAAATCCAGAAGATAATGGCTTAAAAAAGCGAGGAAAAATGCCAAAGGTAAAAATTTAATTTTCGAAACTATGGCAGCACCGACAAGAAGATGAGGAGTTGCAATCATGGAATTTTAATTAAAATATGATAAGATTAATTATTAAGTTAATTTATATTTAATTATATTCTAATGTCGACAAAAAACAAAAAATTTTTTATTTCTACTAGTATTCCTTATACTAATGCGTCACCCCATATTGGTTTTGCCTTAGAGATAATTCAAGCAGATGTTTTGGCTCGTTATCATCATTCATTGGGCGAAGACACCTTTTTCTTAACGGGTACGGACGAGCACGGATTAAAAACTAAAAGGGCAGCAGAGAAGGCTAATAAAACGCCGAAAGAGTTTGCTGATGAGATATCAGAAAAGTTTAGAGAATTAAAAACAGTTTTAAATCTTTCTAATAATGATTTTATTAGAACCACCGATAAAAAGAGACATTGGCCAGCAGTAAAGAAGGTTTGGTTAAAATTAAAAGAAAATGGGGAGATTTATAAAAAGAACTATAGAGGTTTTTATTGTGCCGATTGCGAAGCTTTTGTTACTAAAAAAGATTTAGTTGATGAAAAATGTCCTATTCATCAAAAGAAAGTAGAGTTAATTGAGGAAGAAAATTATTTTTTCAGCCTTTCAAAATATTCTCAAAAGATAAAAGAAATAATTGAAAAGGATAAAATAAGGATTATTCCGGAATCAAGAAAAAATGAAATATTGGCTATTATCAGACAAGGATTGGAAGATATTAGTTTTTCAAGAGAGAAAGAAAAATATTGGGGAATTCCGGTTCCTAATGACCCTACTCAATTTTTATACATATGGCCAGACGCTCTCACTAACTATATTTCAGCTATTGGTTATTCAGAAAATAGTGAAAGATTCAAAAGATACTGGCCTGCCGATGTCCATTGTATCGGTAAAGATATTGTAAGATTTCATGCCTTGATTTGGCCGGCAATACTTTTATCCCTTAATTTAAAATTTCCAAAAACTATATTTGTTCACGGATTTATTACAGTTAATGGCCGAAAAATGTCAAAATCTTTGGGAAATGTTGTTAATCCTTTTGAACTAGTAAAAAAATATGGAACCGATGCTGTAAGATATTTTCTTTTAAGGGAAATTCCGCCGACTGAAGATGGCGACTTTACCTATGAGAAATTTGAAGCAAGGTATAATGCTGATCTATCCAAAGGACTTGGGAATTTGGTAGCTAGAGTTTTGACAATGGTAGAGAAGATAAATTCAAATAACAAAATCCAAACGTCAAATCAAATCCAAAATCCAAATATCAAAAAAGAAATTGACAAAACGCGGGGAAATTATAAAAAATCTTTAGAGAAATTTAAATTTAATGAAGCCTTAATTTCCATTTGGGGATTAATTAGTTTTTGCGATAGATATATTGAAAAAGAAAAACCTTGGGAAGAAAAAGAAAATCAAAAAATAGTTATTGGTAATTTGCTATTTACTGTTAGTAACATCGCTGAGATGTTAAGGCCCTTTTTACCAGAAACCTCAGAAAAAATTCTTGAACAATTAAAAATTAAAAAAAGTAAGCCTTTGTTCCCAAGAATTTAATTTCAGTTTTGAAGAAATAGCTAAAATTACTACTGAAAATGCTAAAAAATTATTTAAAATTTAAGTATGGTCAATTATAATCCCCAGAAAATAGAAAAAAGATGGCAAAGAGTTTGGGATAAAATAGGAATTTTTGAAGCGAAAGATTTTTCCAAAAAGGCAAAGGCCTATATTTTGGTTGAGTTTCCTTATCCATCTGGCGAAGGGCTTCATGTTGGGCATTGCCGACCTTATATTGCTTTGGATATAGTTAGCCGCAAGAGAAGAATGGAGGGTTTTAATGTTTTGTTTTCTATGGGCTGGGATGCTTTTGGATTGCCAACCGAAAACTATGCTATTAAAACCGGGATTCGTCCAAGAGCTGCTACCCGAAAAAACATCTCTATTTTTAAGAAGCAACAAAAAAGTATAGGTCTGTCTTTTGATTGGAGCCGGGAAATTAATACTACTGATCCGGCCTATTATAAATGGACTCAATGGATATTTACACAGCTTTTTAAAAAAGGATTAGCTTATAAAAGCAAAATGCCAATTAACTGGTGTCCGGCTTGTAAAATTGGTTTGGCTAATGAGGAAGTGGTTGATGGAAAATGCGAAAGGTGTGGAACAAAAGTTGTGAAAAAAGAAAAAGAACAGTGGATGCTTAAAATAACCAGGTATGCTGAAAGACTAATTCAGGATTTAGACAAAGTTGATTACCCGGAGAAAGTTAAGATTCTCCAGAAAGATTGGATAGGAAAGTCAGAAGGATGGGAGATAACTTTCAAGATTAAAGATTCAAGTTCAAAGATTCAAGTGTTTACTACTCGGGCAGATACTTTATTTGGTGCTACTTACTTGGTGGTGGCGCCTGAGCACCCAATTATTGAAAATTTTAAAGACCGGATTACAAATTATAAATATGTTAAAAATTATATTGAGCAATCTAAAAAGAAAACTGAAAGAGAGAGAATTTCAGAAATTAAAGAAAAAACTGGAATAGAAGTTAAAGGAATAAAGGCAGTAAATCCGGTAAATCAGAGACAAATTCCCATTTTTTTAGCAGATTATGTTTTGATGCACTATGGTACCGGGGCAATTATGGCTGTTCCAGCTCACGACCAAAGAGATTTTGATTTCGCCAGACAATATAATTTACCAATGATTGAGGTGATTAAACCTTTTAAAGAAAAGAAAGAATTACCAAAAACAGCTGGATTAGTGGTTTCCAACGGCAGGTTCAAAAAAGCTTATGAAGATGAGGGATATTTAATTAATTCCGGAAGATTTGATGGTATAGGTTCAGAAATTGCCAAAGAAAGAATTGCTGAGTGGCTAGAAAGAAAAGATTTAGCAAAAAAAACTGTTCATTATAAATTGAGAGATTGGATTTTTTCTCGCCAACGTTATTGGGGAGAGCCAATTCCAATGATAAAGTGTGAGAGATGTGGTTGGTTGCCGGTGGCAGAAAAAGATTTACCGGTTAAACTTCCTCGGGTTAAAAAATATCAACCGACTGAGACTGGCGAATCCCCATTGGCAGCAGTTGAAAATTGGCTAAATGTTAAATGCCCTAAATGCGGCGGTCCCGCAAAAAGAGAGACCGATGTTATGCCAAACTGGGCTGGTTCTAATTGGTATTATCTTCGCTATTGTGATCCCAAAAACGATAAAAAATTAGCCAATCCAAAATTACTTAAATATTGGATGTCAGTAGACTGGTATAATGGAGGCATGGAGCATACTACTTTGCATCTTTTGTATTCTCGTTTTATCTATAAATTTTTATGGGACATAGGGGTTGTACCAAAAGTTATTGGCTCCGAACCCTATAAGAAACGAACTTCTCACGGAATGATTCTTGGCGAAGGAGGAATTAAAATGTCCAAGTCTCGGGGCAACGTAATTAACCCTGAACAAATTATAAAGCAATACGGCGCTGATATTTTGAGAATTTACGAGATGTTTATAGGGCCCTTTGCTGAAACTATCGCTTGGGATACCAGAGGAGTAAAGGGATCAAAGAGGTTTTTAGATAAAGCTTGGAAATTAGCTAATCAAATTCCCTATTCTCAAAAATCTAAAAGCTCTTTTGCTTTAAGAAAATTACTTCATCAGACTATTAAAAAAGTTTCAGAAGATATTGAGAATTTAAAGTTCAACACAGCTATTAGTTCGCTGATGGAGTTTTCTAATAGTTGGCAAAAAGAGAAGGGAGGATTAGAAAAAGGAGATTTTAAAAATTTCCTAAAGATTTTTTCTCCTTTTGCTCCTCATATGGCAGAAGAGCTTTGGCGAAAATTAAAAGATAAAAAAGAGCTTAAAGATTATAAGAAAAGAGATTCAATTTTCTCTCAGCCCTGGCCGAGATATGACCCGAAATTAATTGAAGAGGAGAAAATAACTTTAGTTATTCAAGTCAATGGCAAAATTCGTGATAAAATAGAAGTTGAAGCAGATATAAAAGAAGAAAAAGCAAAAGAATTGGCTTTTTCTCAAGAAAAAATCAAAAAATGGCTCAAAGGAAAAGAGATTAAAAAAGTTATTTTTGTTCCGGGGAAACTTATTAATATTGTAGTTTAAATATATGGAAGAAGTTCTCCTGCTGGGTAAACCTGGCAAAAAAATTATTCTTTTGGGCAATGAAGCAATTGTTCGAGGAGCTTTGGAAGTAGGGATTCAATTTGTTTCTACTTATCCCGGGACCCCGGCTTCGGAAATTGGAAATACCTTTTTTAAACTTTCTCAAGCAGGAAAATATAAAGGTTATTTTGAGTTTTCTACCAATGAAAAAGTAGCTTTGGAAGCAGGAGTTGGAGCTTCTTTTTCTGGCTTGAAAACCTTGGTGGCAATGAAAAATTTTGGGACAAATGTCTGTTCAGATTCTTTACTTCCTTTTTTATATACTGGCACAAAGGGTCCAACTGTAATTATTGTTGCCGATGACCCTTCTTGTCATAGTTCAGCTCAATCTGAAGAAAATAGCCGAGCTTTTGCTTTCTTAGCCCATATTCCTGTTTTAGAACCTTCAGATCCTCAGGAATGTAAAGATTTTACAAATTTAGCTTTTCAAATTTCAGAAAAATTTAAAATTCCAGTAATGATAAGGACTACAACCAGAGTTGCTCACCAGCGAATGCCAGTCAAACTAGGAAAAATTACGAGACCCGGCAACGTAACGGGAGAGTTTATTAAAGAGCCAAAGAGATTTGTTACCATGCCCCCGAGAGTTTTAGAGATGAAAAAAGAACTTTTAGAAAAAATAGAAAAAGTCAAGCAATTTTCTGAAAAAAACCGAATAAATGAGATAAGTCTGTCGGTATCTGATACCGACAGACAGAAAATAGGGATAATTAGTTCAGGGGTTGCCCATTTATATGTAATAGAGGCACTAAAAGAGCTTAGTTTGAAAATACCGGTTTTGAAGCTGGGATTTTTTTATCCTTTACCAAAAGAGAAAATAAAGAATTTTATTAAAAATTTGAAAAAAGTTCTGATTGTTGAAGAATTAGAGCCATATTTAGAAAGAGAAATAGAAAGATTAGCAAAAACTGCTAATCCAAAACTTCAAATTTTTGGAAAAAGTCTGATTCCCGAAGTTGGCGAACTAAAACCCGAAATTGTTACCTCAGCCATCGCTAAATTTGCTAATTGTAAATTGAAAATTGAAAATTCATTGAAAATTGAAAATTGGAAATTGAAAATTCCCAAAAGGTTCCCTCAACTTTGTCCTGGCTGTCCCTATTGGTTAGTTTTTGGGGCAGTTAAAAAGGCCGTTGACCCCAAAAAGGTAATTTTTGGTGGAGACATTGGCTGTTATATGTTAGCTGGGATGCCTCCTCATTTTATCCAAGATTATCTTTCCTGTATGGGTTCATCAATAGGGATTGCTCACGGGATAAAAAAAGCGAGCGGTCAAAAATTAATTACTTTTATTGGCGACTCAACTTTTTTTCACGCCGGTATCCCAGCTTTGATTAATACAGTTTTTAACAAATCCAATCCTTTAATTATCGTAATGGATAATCGAACTACGGCTATGACCGGGCATCAGCCCCATCCGGGGGCGCCAGCTGTACCAGACGGAATAAAGATTGAAAATATTGTTAAATCCTGCGGTGTAAAGAATTTAAAAGTAATTGACCCCATCAATCAAAAAGAGTTTATTAATACAGTTAAAAAATTTTTAAATAAAAAAGAGGTTTCAGTAATTATAGCTCGTCGTCCATGCATCCAGATAAAAAAATGAACAAGAAAACAAACCAATTTAATATGTTAATTGTAGGAACAGGGGGGCAGGGTCAAATTACTCTTTTACAGGTTTTGGCCGAGGCTGCTTTGATTGAAAAATTTGATTTCAAAAGTTCTGAACTCCATGGACTTTCTCAAAGAGGAGGGTCGGTTGAAGTTCATATCAGGTTCGGTAAAAAAATTTACTCACCAATGGTTTCAGCCGGAAAAGCTGATTTAATCTTAGGATTAGAAATGCAAGAAACTTTAAGGGCTTATTCCTTTGCCAATTCGGGAACCACCTTTTTACTTAACAAAAAGATTATTTCTATTTCTTTAGCAAAATCTTTATCTGAAAAAGAGATTTTAAAGCGCCTAAAAAAGATTAGCAAAAATATTATTTTAGTTCCGGCAGAGGAAATCTGCCAGAAAAAACTGGGAGCTAAAGTAGTCGCTGGAATTTATCTAATCAGCTTAGCCTCCTTTAAAAATTTAATTCCGATTAAAGTAAATTCAATTTTAAAAGCAATTAATAAAATTATTCCGGGAAAATATCTGGAATTAAATAAAAAAGCTTTTAAGCTCGCTAAAACTTATTAATTAACCCTTCTTTACTGTGATAAAAAGCTTACAGGCAATAATTTTAGCCGCTGGAAAAGGCAAGAGATTTCAACCTCTTACCGAAACCCGACCAAAACCTCTTTTAAAAGTTTTAAATAAAACTATTTTAGAACATAATTTGGACCAATTAAATGGTTTAGTAAGAGAGGTAGTTTTAGTCATTGGTTATCAAGGCGAGAAAATAAGAAACCTTATTGGAGAGCGCTACAAAAACCTAAAAATAAGATATGTTTTTCAGAAAGAACAATTAGGAACGGGTAATGCGGCAAAAAAGACTCTTTCTTTACTTGGAGATAAATTTTTACTTTTAAACGGCGATGATTTATATAATAGAGAGGATATTAAAAAATGCTTAAAAAAATATCCTTGTATTTTGTTAGCTCGGGTAAAAAATCCTTCTAATTTCGGGATTGTTTCTTGTAAGGGAAGATTTGTTAAAGGTATAGTTGAAAAACCAAAAACGCCTACAGATAACTTAGTAAATGCCGGGCTTTATTTTTTACCAAAACTAATTTTTAATTTCAAGATTAAAAAATCGTTGAGAGGTGAGTATGAATTCACTGATTATTTAAGGGAATTTATAAAAAAAGAAAAATTATTTTTTGTTAAGGCAAAAAAATGGCACCCTCTTTCTTATCCCTGGGATTTATTTGAAGTTAATGAGCTTTTAATAAAGAGAGAAAAAGGAATTAGGGAAGGTAAAATTGAGAAAGAAACCCAACTAAAAGGAAAAGTAATAATTAAAAAAGGAACTTTAATTAAAAGCGGGAGTTATCTTGAAGGCCCGATCTATATTGGTAAGAGCTGTCAGGTCGGACCAAATTGTCATATAAGAGGGCCTGTTAGCATCGGTTCAAATTGCCGAATTGGCCAGGCAGTAGAAATAAAAAATTCAATCATAGGAGATAATGTTGAAATTTCTCATTTAAGTTATATCGGCGATTCAATAATTGGAGAAGATTGTAACCTTGGGACAGGAACAATTATTGCCAATCTGCGATTCGACAAAAAAACAATTAAATTAATGACTAATGGGAAATTGGTTGATACTAAAAGAAAGAAATTCGGCTCCGTCTTAGGAGATAATGTTAAAACCGGAATAAACGTTTCTATAATGCCAGGAGCATTAATTGGCTCTAATTGCTTAATTTATCCTAATTCTTTAGTAAAAAGAAATATTAAAAAATGAAAGAAGAGAAGCAGTTAAATTATGTAATTGGAGTTGATGGGGGAGGGTCAAAAACCTTAGCTGTCCTAGCTGATTTAGAAGGGAAGATTTTGGCTAAGGCAAAGTCAGGCCCCTCTAGTTTTATTAAAGTAGGGATTAAAGAAACTGTATTGAATATTACTGAAGCGATTGAAAAAATCCTAAAAAAGCAGAAAAAGGGTAAAATCCTTTCAACTTTTATTGCTTTGGCTGCCATAGAAGAAAACAAAGAAATGGGTAAGAGAATAAAAAGGATACTTTCTCGACAATCGAAGGTTTCTGAAATTTTTAAAGGCAAAGTAGTAGTTGGGAGTGATCAGGTTGCTGCATTTAGGTCGGGCACAGATAAAAAAGAAGGAGGGATTTTAATTTCTGGTGCTGGGTGTTCTGCCCACGGATGGCGGGGGAATAAAGAATTTAAAACCAACGGCTGGGGCTATCTCAACGATGAAGGTTCGGGTTTTTGGATTGGCCAGGAAGGATTTAGAGCAGTTAATAAAGACTTAGATGGACGGGGCCCAAAAACATTAATTACTAAATTAATTTTCCGGAAACTGAAAATAAAGAATATAGAAGACTTAAAGAAAAAAGTTTATACCCCAGATTTAATTAAAACTATTCTTTCATTCTCAATTTTAGTTGCAAAAGTATCTAAAAGGAATGACAAGGTTGCAAAAAATATATTAATCAAAGCTGGGAATGAATTAGCCTTAGCGGCAAATACAGTAATTAAAAAACTTAATTTTCAAAAGGAAAAGTTTCCTTTTATTTTAGCTGGTGGTATGTTTAAATCAAAAATTGTTTTAGATACTGTAAAAAAAGAAATCAAAAAAGTAGCTCCAAAGGTTCAATTTATTCAACCAAAAGTAGAGTCAGTAATTGGGGCAGTAAAATTAGCCATTGAAAAATTGAGATATGGAGATATTAAAAGTTGATCAAAAAAATTTTAAAAAAATAATAAACAAAGTTACAAAATCGATAAAAAAAGGTGAAGTAATAGTTTGTCCTACTGATACGGTTTATGGTTTAATTTGCGATGCTACAAATGAGAAAGCTGTTGAGAGAGTTTTTAAAATTAAACAAAGACCAAAGGGAAAACCAATCCCAATTTTTGTTAGAGATTTAAAAATGGCAAAAAGATTGGTAGAGATTGGCAGAGAAAGAGAAAAAATTTTAAAGAAGATCTGGCCGGGAAAAGTAACTGCAGTTTTAAAAAGGAGAAAGGAAAAAATAAAATTATTTGGAGTTGGCAAAGATACAATCGCTCTCCGAATTCCAAAATATAAATTAATTAATGAATTGCTTAAAAAACTAAATTGTCCTTTAACCGGCACCTCAGCTAACATTTCAGGGAAACCTGCTTCAACAAAAATAAGAACAGTTGCTTCTCAATTTAAAAACCAGAAATTTCTGCCAGATTTAGTTTTAAATGGTGGTAATTTAAGGAAAAGTTTGCCCTCTACAATTATTGATTTAACAAAAAAGAAACCAAAGATATTAAGAAAAGGAGCCTTACAAATTAAAAGTTTAGAATGAAAAAACGAGCCTTAATTAGTGTTTACGACAAGACCGGAATCGTTAATTTTGCCGATCGGTTGATTAAATTGGACTGGGAGATAATATCAACCGGTGGAACGGCAAGAGTTTTAAGGGAAGCAAAGATTAAAGTAATTCCAGTTGAAAAAGTTACTAAAAATCCGGAAGTTTTTGAAGGGAGAATGAAGACAATTTCTTTTCAGATTGAAGGAGCCCTTCTTTACAATCGAGAAAGTTCAAAACACCGAAAAGAAGCTGAAAAATTAGGTATTAAGCCAATTGATATGGTGGTTTGTAATCTTTATCCTTTTGAAAAAGTTATTGCTCAAAAAAATTGCACTCTTGGAGAAGCCATTGAGAACGTTGACATTGGAGGACCAACGATGATTCGAGCCGCAGCTAAAAATTATAAATATGTGACAGTAATAATTGACCCTAAAGATTATGATAGGATTATAAAAATTCTTAAACAGAAAAAAGAGATTCTAGAAAAAACCAGATTGAAGCTAGCTCAGAAAGTTTTTCAGCGAACAGCTGAATATGATAAAAAGATAACTAAGTTTCTTAAAAATGTCTTTCAAAAATAAATTTAAAATTGCGAGGATTAAAGTTTATAACACTCGTTATGGTGAAAATCCTCACCAAAGAGGTGCTTTTTATTTTGATCCTAGAAGCAAAGACTCTTTGGTAATTCAAAAATTTAAAAAACTTCAGGGTAAAGAAATTTCTTTCAATAATCTTTTAGATATAAATGTTGCGGTTAGTGTTTTGGCCGAGATAGAAAATAAAAGGCCTGCTTGCGTAATAATTAAACACGGAAACCCTTGTGGGGTAGCTTACGGAAAAGATGTCAAAGACGCTTTTTTCCGTGCCTGGGAAAGAGGAGATTCTTTAGCTGCTTTCGGTGGCATAATTGGAATTAATCGAGAAGTTGATGAAATATTGACGAGATTAATGATAAAAAACTTTTTTGAGATTCTTTTGGTTCCTAAAATTACAGAAAGAGCATTAAAAATTTTTTGTCAAAAACCAAATTTGATAATCTTAGTTAACCCGGCTCTAAAAAAACTCCGACCCTCAAAAGAAACTGATTTCAAAAAAATCAGAGGGGGATTTTTGGTCCAGGAGCCGGATTTAAAAGAAATTAAAGAAAAAGATTTAAAAATTGTAACAAAAGATAAACCAACTAAAAAGCAAATAAAAGACTTTCTTTTTGGCTGGAAAGTTTGTAAGGTTTCCAAGTCAAATGCTATAGTCTTAGTAAAGGATGAAACTTTAATTTCTTCGGGAGTTGGCCAGCAAGACAGAAAAAATGTTGTGAGTTGGCAGTGAACAAAGCAAGGGAAAGGGCTAAAAATACAGTTGCGGCTTCCGACGGATTTTTCCCATTTCCCGACGGCCCAGAAATTTTAATCAAAGCCGGGGTAAAAGCAATTATTCAACCTGGCGGATCAATTCGAGATGATGAGATTGTGGGACTTTGCAATAAATACAAAATCCCAATGGTTTTTACTAATATAAGATGTTTTAAACATTAATATGTTTATAGAAAAAGCCGACCCTCAAATTGCAAAACTTATTGAGAAAGAAAATAGGCGCCAGGAAGGAACGCTCAATTTGATTGCCTCGGAAAACTATCCCTCGAAAGCTATTAGAGAAGCTCTAACTTCAATTTTTATTGCTAAATACGCCGAAGGAAGGCCTTATAAAAGATATTATGGGGGAATGGAAAATATTGATAAACTGGAAACTTTAGTTGAAAAAAGGGTGAGGAAAGTTTTTGGGCTATCTTCTAAAAAATGGGCAGTTAATGTTCAGCCCTATTCTGGAAGCCCGGCAAATTATGCAATTTTAAGAGGGCTTTTAAAAAAGGGTGAGAAAATAATGAGTTTACCCATTTCTCATGGGGGGCATTTAACTCATGGAGCCCCGGTTTCTTTGTCTGGCCAAGATTTCAAAGTGGTCAATTATTTTTTAGGCAAAGATGGATTTTTAGATTACAGGGCAATTAGAAAATTAGCTAAAAGAGAAAGGCCGAAGCTTATTATTTGTGGTTTTACTGCCTATTCAAGGAAAATTGATTTTAAAAAATTTAGAGAAATTGCTTCAGATGCAGGTAGCTATCTTATAGCAGACATTTCTCATATCGTTGGTTTAATAGTTGGCGGGGTTCACCCCAGCCCTTTTCCTTCAGCTGATGTGGTAATGAGTACTACTCATAAGACTTTAAGAGGACCCAGGGGAGCTGTTATTATTTGTAAAAGAGAATTGGAAAACAAAATTTTTCCAAAAGTTTTCCCAGGATTACAGGGTGGTCCTCATGAACACACAATTTGCGCTATTGGAGTTGCCCTAAAAGAGGCAATGACTCCTGCTTTTAAAAAATATGCTCGACAAATTGTGAAAAATGCTAAGGCTTTAGCTCAAGAACTTAGAAAATATAGTTTTCAGTTAATTTCTGGGGGCACTGATAATCATTTAGTTTTAGTTGATTTAAGAAATAAAAATATTACTGGTAGACCTGCCCAGGAGTTGCTGGAAAAAGCCGGAATAGTCGCCAATAGAAACACCATTCCTTATGATCCTCTTGCTCCCTATAATCCCTCAGGAATTAGATTGGGAACTGCCGCCCTAACTACCAGAGGAATGAAAGAAAAAGAAATGCGAAAGATAGCAGCTTTTATCAATAAAGTTATTTCAAACCCAAAATCTGTCTCAACAATTAAAAAGGAAGTCAAGAAACTTTGTCAGAGATTTTCCATACCATGAAAATCCTCGATGGTAAAAAATTATCCGAAGAAATTTTAGAGAATCTTAAAAAGGAAATTAAAAATCGCCATTTAAAATTGACATTGGCAGTAATTCTAGTCGGAGAAAATTTAGTTTCTAAAATTTTTATCAATCAAAAGAAAAAAGCTTGTGAAAAGATAGGCATTAATTTTAAATTATTTAAATTTCCAACAGAGGTCGGACCTCTGTCACTAAAAAAAGAAATTAAGAAAATTGTTCAAAATCCGCTTAACTCAGGAGTGATTATCCAGCTGCCCTTGCCTAAAGAATTTTTCCCGGAGGAATTTTTGAATTTAATTCCAGAAAAAAAAGATATCGATGTTCTATCTGAAAAGAGCTTGGGGAAATTTTATCAGGGGACATTATCAATTCTCCCGCCAACTGTCAGCGGGATTTCCCGTCTTTTAAAAAATTATAAAATAAAAGTAAAAGGTAAAAACGTTGTTATTATGGGTGCTGGAAGATTAATTGGCAACCCTTTAGTCCTCCGACTTTTACAACAAGAAGCAACTATTTCAGTGCTCAATGAATTTACAAAAGACATTCCTTCTTTTACAAAAGAAGCCGATATCTTAATTTCTGGAGTAGGCAAACCTGATTTAATTATTGGAGGAATGGTTAAAAAAGGAGTGGTGGTAATTGATGCCGGAACCGCTATTAAGAAAGGGAAACTAGTAGGTGATGTTGATTTTAAAAGTGTTTCCAAAAAAGTAAGCTATATTACCCCGGTCCCTGGCGGCGTTGGACCAGTGACCGTTGCCTGCCTGATTGAAAATTTGGTGGAACTTAATTTATGAATTTGGATTTCTTTTTGTTTCAACAAATTAATAGTTTTGCAGGGAAATGGCTATGGCTTGATACTTTGAGTATTTATTTTGCTGAACATTTCGAGCACGTTTTATGGTTCATTCTTTTTTTATTTTTACTGAAAAACTTTAAGAAATACTGGCCGATGATAATTCAGGCTTTTGGGGCAGCAATTTTAGCAAGATTGGTTATTGTTAATTTTATTCGCTGGCTCTGGCAAAGACCCAGGCCATTTATTGAAAACAATGTTAATTTGCTCCTATCTCACAAAGCTGCTTCTTTTCCTTCTGGTCATGCTGCCTTTTATTTCGCTATATCTACAGTTGTTTATTTTTATAATAAAAAAGCTGGCATTGGATTTTTTGTTGCCAGTTTTTTAATTTCTATTTCCCGAGTGATTTGTGGAATTCACTGGCTATCTGACGTTTTGGCCGGAGCTTTAATTGGAATTTTTTCAGGATGTGTAATTATTCTTTTTTTTCAGCGATTTTTTTCAACCTCATCGAAACAATCACTACAATAATTGTAATTGTTATTGCGTAAATAAATTTCCCAATTAATTCATTACTTTTCTCAAAAAAAGTCTCAAACAAACTTTTTATTGCCTCGTTCCAGGCCAAGGCTGCTACCAATCCAAACCCGCCCAAAATTAAAGTGATTGTCTTTTCTGTAAATTCTCTTTTTGTCTTTTTTATTTCTTCTAAGGGTTTTACTTTTTTGATTTTATTTAATGGAGATTTCATAATTTAAAATAGTAGTTGAAATTCCACGATTATATTATTGTATAAAAAGGTTGAATTTTAAGCAAGGGTTCTGGGAAGTCATCCCGGCGGTGCTATTTTTTATGATACAAATCAAAGAATGTAACGAGCCATTAGTTGATATAAAAAAATTATGCCCTAATATAATAATTGATTTGGGCACAAAAAGGATGCAAAAAGAAAAAACTGCCTACCTGAGAAAAACGGTGGCTGAAATGATTTGTCGAGCCGAGAAAGAACTGCCGGAGGGAACAACATTTATTATCGGAGACGCTTGGAGGCCACAATATATTCAAAAGGAAGTATTCAATTGGTTTATTAAGCATTTTTCTAAAAAGTATCCAAATTGGTCTAAGAAGAAAATTATTGATGAGATTGAAAAATATGTTGCTCCATCTGAAGGAAAATATGCTTCCGGACATATGACCGGTGGAGCAGTAGATTTGAGACTATGGAAAAATGGTAGAAAAATACCTATGAAATGTTCTAAATTAACTTACCAAGAAAACGCCAAATCATTTCAGCCTAAATTGCCAAGGCATATTCAAAAAAACAGAGAAATAATGTTCAACGCACTAAAAAAAGCTGGTTTATCCAACTATCCAAAAGAGTATTGGCATTGGTCGTATGGTGATATCTGGTGGGCCAAAAGGAACAAAGAGAAAATTGCCATTTATGGAGTGATAAATTAAGTTGGGGAGCCATCTCGAAGGTACTGTTGATTTTTTAAGTAAAACCCGCCCAAGTATTATCTGAGCGGGTTATTTTCTATGGTGGCGTTCTGACTATGAGAGTTTAAGGCCCTCAACTTTTGCAGGGTCGAGTTTGCTACCATTTAATGGGAACAGAATTAATAATTCACCGCTGATAAAAGAGCAAAGGCTGAGCCGGTCATTACCGATTTCTGAAACGCCATAAAATTTCAGATTCCTTATATAGCCATCAGAAGCAAATTTGTCTTCCTTTTTCCAGTTAATTGGCGATGGCGGATAACCTTCTCCTCTTGCCAGCCATGCAAACTTGATCAGAAGCATATTATTCTCGATGGTGGCACTCTTAATCGGGCCTCGATATAGATAACCTTCGTTTTTATTCTGAATTTCCATATCTCCTCCCACAAATTCTGCAACTTTTTCATTGTTAAGGTTCATAACTTCTCCTTTGTTATATTATTTCCAAATTCTTATGTGCCGCGGGTGGGACTCGAACCCACACGGGATTTCTCCCAGACGATTTTGAGTCGCCTCTGTAAACCAATTCCAGCACCGCGGCGAGTACTTTATTTTTTTATTTTGCCATATTTTTCTCGAAATTGCAATCTTTGTCGGAACACTTAATTTTCCTCCCTTTTTCTACCAAAAGTGCTCCGCATTTTGGGCATTTTTTTCCTGTTGGTTTGTCCCATAAGGCAAAATCACATTTTGGCCATTGATTGCAGCCGTAAAAGATTTTTTTCTTTTTAGTCCTTTTTTCAACTATCTCGCCCTTTTTACATTTTGGGCATTTAATTCCCAATTTCTTTTTTTCAAAAGGTTCAGTATATTTACATTTAGGAAAGCGAGAACAGCCATAGAATTTTCCGAATTTCCCCAGCCGAATTAAAAGTGGGGCTTTACATTTTGGACAGATTTTTTTGGTTTTCTCAATTAAGACCTTTTTTGAAACCTCCTGATATTTTTGTTTTAGGTTTTCTTCAAAAGGATTGTAAAAATCCCTTATAACCGGAACCCATTCTCTTTGACCCTTTGCAATTTTATCTAAATCTTCTTCCATTAGGGCGGTAAATTTAATATCAACAATTTTTGGGAAGTGCTTTACCAAAATATCGTTTACCACTGTCCCAATTTCAGTTGGTTGAAAGCGCTTCTCTGTATTTTTCTCAATATAATTTCTTTCTTGAACTGTAGATAAAATAGGGGCATAAGTTGAGGGTCTGCCAATACCATTTTCTTCCAAAGCTTTAATTAGAGTAGCTTCACTGTACCGAGGAGGAGGCTGAGTAAGGTGCTGGGAGGGGATTAATTTTATCAATTCTAAAATCTCTTCTTTCTTAAGCGATGGTAATTCTGATTCTTCATACTTAATAGGATAAATCTTCAAAAATCCATCAAACTTCAAGACCTGGCCAGTAGCTTTAAAAGTGTAGTTCTTGGCAGCAATATCAACAGTCGTTGAGTCAAGAACAGCTTGACTCATCTGGCAAGCAATAAATCTTCGCCAGATAAGGTTGTAAAGACGAAACTGCCTCTCGTCTAATTTGGCTTTAATTTTTAAATTTTCAGGAGTTTTTTCAGGATAGGTCGGCCTTATTGCTTCATGAGCTTCCTGGGCTCCTTTTGTTTTTGTTTTATATCTTCTTAAAAAACCAGCCCAATATTCTTTGCCATAATTCTCAATGATAAATTTTCTGGCAGCGAATAAAGATAAATCAGAAAGATTCAGAGAATCGGTTCGATGGTAACTTGTGTATCCCCTTTCATAAAGTTGTTGTGCCACTTGCATTGTTAGCCTTGCCGGCCAGTGAAACCTTTTCCAGGTTTCCTGTTGCAAGGTGCTGGTGCTAAATGGCGGCAGGGGATTTCTTTTTACTTCCTTTCTTTTAATATTGATTACTTTGTATTCAGCTTCTTCTAAATCTTTAACAATTTTATCTGCTTCTTTTTTAGTTTTAATTTCCAGCTTGGGAATTGTTTTTCCATCTCTTTTAATTAAAATAGCTTCAAGTTGCAGAGAACCGTTCTCTGTAATTTTCTTAAGTTGGGCGGTGATTGTCCAGTATTCTTGGGGTACGAAATTTTTAATTTCTCTTTCTCTTTCTACAACCAGACGGAGCGCTACTGACTGAACTCTTCCAGCTGACAGGCGCCGAGCCACTTTTTTCCACAAAAAGGGGGATAATTTATAACCAACAATTCTATCCAAAATTCTTCTTGTTTGTTGGGCATCAACCAAATTTAAATCAATTTTTCTGGGATTTTTTAATGCCTCCTCAATAGCAGATTTTGTAATCTCATGAAAAACAATTCTTTGGTAAGGTTTTTCCCCATTTAGATTTAAAATCTTGGATAAATGCCAAGATATAGCTTCCCCTTCTCTGTCCTCGTCAGTGGCTAAGATGACTGTTTTTGTTTTTTCTACTTCCTTTTTTAAAATATTTACATTCCTTCTGGCCTTAGAAGGAATAACATATTTAGGTTTAAAGTTATGTTCAACATCAATCCCGAATTCACCCTTAGGCAAATCTCTGATGTGACCATAGGAAGAAAGAACCCGATATTTAGGTCCTAAAAATCCTTGAAGAGTTTTCGATTTCGTCGGTGACTCAACCACTACGATTAATTGCATAAATATTTCTTCCCAAATTTCTTACTTTACCTTTTATTTCCAAAATAGTAAGGGTGCTAGCTACAATAGAAGCTGGAAGTTTTGTTTTTTCAATAATTTTATCAATATATAGAGCTTCTTCTTTTAGGGCCTCTAAAATTGAATTTTCTCCCTCATTTTCACCTCTTACTGTCCTGTCGGTATCAGATACCGACAGGCTTAGATTGAGCTCTTTTAAAATATCGTTGGCGTTTTCAACTAATTTCGCGCCATTTTTGATTAGATAATGAGGGCCTTTTGAGTTTAAAGAATGAACAGGGCCGGGAACGGCAAAAATTTTTCTTCCTTGTTTTCTAGCCCAGCCCGCCGTGATTAAAGCTCCTGATTTTTGTTTAGCTTCCACAACTAAAACTCCAGAAGAAAGACCAGAAATTATCCGATTTCTCTGGGGAAAAGTGAATTTTGACCCAGGAGTTCCCGAAGGATATTCGGAAATTAAACACCCTCCGGTTTCTAAAATCCTTTGAGCTAATTTTAAATTCGACTGGGGATAAATACTTTTTTCATCAAGCCCGGTGCCCAAAACAGCAATTGTTCTTTTATTTCTTTCAACTACTGCTGTATGAGCGAAAGTATCAATTCCTGGTGCTAATCCTGAAACAATAATTAATCCTGCTTCAGCTAAATCTCCAGCAATTTCCAAAGCTACCTGTTTCCCGTAAGGAGAGCACATTCTGGTTCCAACTACGGCAAAACATTGCTCGTTAGGATTAAGTTCTCCCCTGACATAGAGAATTTCTGGTGGGTCTTTAATTTCTTTTAAAAGTTTAGGATATTTTTTATCTTCAATAGTTGTGGTTTTAATCTCGTCCATTTTTAGAGTTTACCATTTCGCCTTTAATTTTTCTATACTTTCCGATAGTATCTGGCAATAAAGATTGAGACCGATTGAGTTTATGTTTCCTGATTGCTCTTTGCCCAAAATATTACCTCCTCCTCTCATTTCTAAATCTTTTAAGGCAATTCGATAACCTGAACCTAATTCCTCAGCTTCTTTTAAGGCCTGAAGTCTTTCTTCTGCCAGGGAAGAAAGTCTTTGAGGATATAAAAAGTAAGAGAAGGCCTGAATATGGGAACGGCCGATTCTTCCCCGGATTTGATAAGCTTCTGCTAGACCCAACCTTGTTGAATCAGCGACAATTAAAGTATTCACATTGGGCAAATCAAGGCCATTTTCAATAATAGTAGTCGCGACTAAAACATCAACTTTTTTATTCTGGAAATCTTTCATTACTTTGACTAATTCCTTTTCTTTTAATCTTCCATGAGCTATTCCAAATTTTGCTTTTGGAGATAAGTTTTCTAAAAACCTTTTTACCATTTCAATTGTTTCTACTCGGTTATGCAAATAATAAATTTGGCCGCCTCTTTCAATTTCAGTTTCAATTGCTTCTTTAATTATTTTATCCTTGAAAGACAAAATAAAAGTTTTAACTGGCAATCTGCCCACCGGTGGAGTTTGAATCAGGCTAATATCTTTTAAGGAAGAGATGGCCATATATAAAGTTCGGGGGATAGGGGTTGCAGAAAGGCTCAAAATATCTAAAGAGGCCCTTATTTTCTTTAATTTTTCTTTTTGTCTAACCCCAAATCTTTGTTCGTCATCGATAACCAATAGTCCCAAATTTTTAAATTCGACATCAGAAGACAAAATCCGGTGAGTACCTACCGCTACATCAACTTTCCCATTTTTTAAATCATTAATTATTTCTCTCTGCTTTTTTTTGGATTGTAATCTGGATAGCATCGCTATTTTAACTGGTAAATTTTTTAATCGTCTCTTAAAATTTTGGAAATGTTGAGAAGTTAAAATAGTAGTCGGACAAATCATGGCTGCCTGATAGCCAGAGTTAACTACCTTTATCATTGCCCTCAAAGCTACCTCCGTCTTTCCAAACCCAACATCGCCGCAAACAATTCTATCCATTGGTTCCGGCTTTTCTAAATCCTTTTTTATATCTTCAATCGCCTGGGATTGATCCGGAGTTTCTTCAAATTGGAAAGAAGAATTTATTTGGAGATTTATCTCATCTTCTGATAAATAAGGAGGACGAGGGGTAACTTTTCTAATAGCTGCGACCTCTAAAAGTTCTCTGGCTAATTTTTCAACTTCTTCCTTGATTTTTCTTTTTATTCTCTGCCAGAGAGGAGAACCAAGCCTGGAAATTTTTGGTTTAATAAAACCAATGTAGCGAGATAATTTTCTTTCTAATCCTACTGGAACATATAATTTATCTCCCTGAGCATATTCGAGTTGGTAATATTGTTGATTGTTAATTGCTAATTGTCGATTGTATATTCCTATGCCATGGTCTAAATGAACTAAATAATCTTTGGACTTTAATCCCTTTAAATCGGAAAATAGTTTTTGGGATTTTAATTTCTTTTTTAAAATCTCTTTTGATTTTTTCTCATCTTCAACCTTTATATCTAAAGCTTCAATATTCTCAATCTGATTTCCCAAAAAATCAAAGCGAACAGCTGAAATTAGGTTTACTGGGAAAACATCAATAATTTCTCCTCTCTGGGAAAATTCTCCGGGTTCTGAAACTCTCAAAACTTTTTCATATCCCATCTCATCCAATTTTCTTAGAAATTGGGAAAAGTTGTAAATTTGATTTCTTTCTAAATATAAAGTATTGTCTTCAAAAAAAGATTGAGTTTTTCTCGTCTCCAAAATTTTATCTAAATTTTCTTCAAACCAAAAATTCTCCCTTTCTAAAAAATAGGGGGTAGGTCCGACAATTAAGACCTTTTCTAACCTTAATCTTGACAAACCCATTTTATTAAATTATAATATAATATTCTTCTTTTACAAATTTTTAAGAAAGTTAAACATTTTGCCTTCCAGTCTACCTGTGAGTGGCTAAACCGAGTACATAAATTTTTTATGTGCTCGGGGATGGATTCTAAGCAATCCCTCCTTAAGCTTAGTAGCCTTAAGTTATGGATTGGAACTTTTGTTCTTAATTTATAGCGCTCGGAGGTAGACTGGAGGGTAAAAAAGTTCTTTTAGAAAGGAGGTAATAAAAATGTGGAATGTTTCCCAAAAAAGTCTGAAGGTTAAACTTCCTCAAGGATTTTCCCTGAAGGAAGATGTAGATTTCGTTTATCTTTTTTATAAAAATAAACGAATAGCTATTTTTAATGCCTTGTGCTTACCAAAAATTGGCCCAAAAATAGAAGAGGAGGCAGTGAAATTCCTAGGAGAATTAAAAATTAAATAAATATAGTAAATATATGTAAGGTGTCAGAGAAATCTGATATCAAGTCGAGGTGACCCTCCCCTCGGCTTTTTTATTCATTTCGCGGACAAATTATAATATTAAAGGTTATATCTGTTCATTGCTTTTTCTAATCCTCCTTTTAAAGAAAAATCAATTGCCTCAGCCGTTTTTTTAACTACTTCTTTAACTATCTTTTCTTCTCCTTTGTTAAATGCTCGCTGAGACTTTGTCTCATCTCCCGCCTCGCTCAGCTTCGCTTCGCTCGGCTTTTGAAGAACAAATTTTTCTATATTTTTTGGTTTGCCAGATTTAGGCTGGATTCCGATTCTAAATCTTACAAAATCTTTCGTCTTCAGTCCGCGAATTATTGACTCTATCCCTCTGTGGCCGGCTGCTCCCCGACCTTTGACAATCCTAATTTTGCCGAGAGGTATATCAATATCATCATGAATTATCCATAAATTGTCGATAGGTAATTTATAAAAAGCAATAAGGATCTTGGCTCCTTTTCCTGAGAGATTCATAAAGACTTGGGGCTTGGCCAAGATTATTTTCTTATTATTAAATTTCCCTTCAGCGATTAAGGCCTGAAATTTTTTTTCAAATTTTAAATCAGAGAAATTATACACGTCCTTATTTTTTATGAAAAATTCGTCGATGACTCGAAAGCCAAGATTGTGGCGAGTTTTTTGAAATTTTTCTCCGGGATTACCCAGACCAACGATAATTATCATAGTTATTTAATTATACATCCTGTTGCAAAAATAAAAAATTTAAATTATACTTAAAAAAGGGCGAAGAGGACTTCCTCCTCTTCTTAACCTTCACTCGCTGAAGCGAGCTTGGCGGTCAATGAATCTAAGGATTCATCTCCACCTTCACTCGCTGAAGCGAGCTTGGCGGTCGATGAATCTAAGGACTCATCTCTACCTTCACTCGCTAAAGCGAGCTCGGTGTATGAAGAATTTCTTATCTTTCATCTGGGAAATTGCAAAAATTGTTATTATTGCTTTACTAATAGTTATTCCTATTCGTTATTTTTTATTTCAGCCATTTTTTGTTAAAGGTCAGTCAATGACTCCTACTTTTGAAAACGGTGATTATTTAATTATTGATGAGATTTCTTATCGCCTTCGAGTCCCCAAAAGAGGAGAAGTGATAGTTTTTAAATATCCGAAAAATCCTTCCCAGCGCTATATTAAAAGAATTGCCGGTCTTCCCGGAGAAACGATAGAAATAAAAGATGGTAAAGTTATAATTTTTGAAAATAATCAAAGGCAGATATTAGACGAATCTGATTATCTTTCAGGGGATTTAATGTTTATCAATTATCCAGAGATTACTTTGGGCCCAGATGAATATTTTGTTTTGGGGGATAATCGCACAAGTACCTGGAGAGGAATAGTCCCTCGAGGAAATATTATCGGCCGAGTGTTTATCCGAGCCTGGCCATTCACCACTTTAGCAAAAATTGAAGCACCCAGCTATTAAAAACGAAGAGGGTCTTACCATCTTCTTCATCTTCGCTTTCATATGGAAGCTTGATATATGAGGAAACCTAAATTTCAAAGCCCAAGCGGAATGCATGATATTTTACCCGAGGAGCAGAAATATTTCCAGATAATTTATAATGTTTGTGAGGATATAGCCAAATTTTACGGGTTTGGGAAAATAGATACCCCCCTTCTTGAGGAAGCTGATCTTTTTTCAAGAGGTATAGGGCTCTCGACTGATATTGTCCAGAAACAAATGTATAGTTTTAAAACTAAAGGAGATGATATTTTGGCCCTCAGACCAGAATATACAGCTCCAATTGCCAGAGCCTATATTGAACATGGAATGTTTAATTTGCCCCAACCCTTAAAGCTTTGGCATTGGGGCCCCTGTTTTCGATATGAAAGCCCTCAGGCTGGAAGATACCGCCAGTTCTGGCAATTTGGGTTCGAGATTTTAGGAGAAAGAAGTCCGGTAATGGATGTTCAAATTATTCAGATTTTTTATAATATTTTAAAGAAAATTGGTTTAAAAAAATTGATTATCGAGATAAATAGTATCGGAGATAATCAATGCAGGCCTTATTATAAAAAACTTTTAGGAAGTTATTTTAAATCAAGAGCACAGTCTTTGTGTTCTAACTGTAAAAGGAGGCTTAGAGAAAATCCTTTGAGAATTTTAGACTGCAAAGAAGAAAAATGTCAGAGGATTAAAGCTCAGGCTCCCCAGATGATAGATCATCTTTGCGAAGAGTGTCATAATCATTTTAAGGAAGTTTTAGAGTTTTTGGATGAGATTGAATTACCTTATCGTCTTAACCCCTATTTGGTTCGGGGGTTGGATTATTATACTAAGACTGTCTTTGAGATATATTATGATGCTGAAGAAGGTAGAGGGCCCGATGCCCTTGTAGGAGGGGGAAGATATGATTCTTTAGTTAAACTTTTAAGAGGAAAAGATACTCCTGCTGTTGGAGCAGCAGCCGGGGTAGAGAGGATTATTCAGGTAATGAAATCCAGGGATATAAAAATTCCAAAAGGGCCCGAGACTAAGGTTTTTTTGGCTCAGTTAGGGGATTTAGCGAAAAGAAAGAGTTTAAAACTTTTTGAAGATTTCAGAAAAGCAAAAATTCCAATTTCTGAGTCTTTTGGCCGGGATTCTTTAAAAGCCCAACTGAACAGAGCCAATAGGCTTGGAATAAAATATACTTTAATTTTAGGACAAAAAGAGGCTCTGGAGGGAACAATAATAATTAGAGACATGGCTACCGGAAAACAAGAAACAGTAAAGATGGATAAAGTGGTAGAGAAGATGAAAAAAAGAGTAAAGAAATAACCAATTATGGATTGTCTTTTTTGCAAAATTATTAAAAAGGAATTACCATCTGAAATCGTTTACGAAGACGATAAGGTTTTGGCTTTTAAAGATATTAACCCTCAGGCTCCCGTACACTTTTTAATTGTTCCTAAAAAACACATTCCTTCAGTAGATCATGTTGAGTTTCAAGACAAAGAATTGATGGGAGATTTAATTTTAGCTGCCCAAAAAATCGCTAAAGAAAAAAAATTGAGCGGTTACAAATTACAAATTAATGTTGGCCGCTCAGCAGGGCAAGTAGTTGATCACTTGCACTTACATCTGCTTAGTGAAAAACCACTATGATTTTAGAAGTTAAAAAACAAGAAAGGGAAAGTTCCCAGAGTTTAACTCGCCGCTTCTACCGCAGGGTTCAACAAAGCGGGATTTTGCATCGGGCAAGAAAAAATAGGTTTAGAAAGAGAAAGAAATCTGAACAGATGAAAAAAAGAGCAGCTTTAAGGAGAGAAGAGATAAAAAGAGAATATGAAAAATTAAGAAAATTGGGTAGACTAAAATAAATCGTTGATTTATGTCGATATTTGTCAATATTAATCAGCAAAATTGGCTTCAATCAGCGTTTTTCAACAAGTGGAAAAAATAAAAGAAAAAATCCAAAACGATTTAAACCAAGCAGTGAAAAAAAAAGGGGAATTAGAATCTCTAGTTTTACGGCAGCTTTCAGCAGCTATTTTAAATAAAGAAAAAGAAAAAAGATATAAATTAAGTAAGGAAAAACCAGAACTGAAAGAAGCAGAATTGGCAAAAGAAAGTCAACTTACTGACGAAGAGTTAATAGAAGTTATCTCTTCAGAAGTAAAAAAAAGAAAGGAAGCCTCTTTAGAATTTGAGAAAGGAAAAAGAATCGACCTGGCAGAGAAAGAAATAAAAGAAATGGAAATTCTCAAAAAATATCTGCCTGAGCAGCTTTCTGAAGAAAAGCTTAAAGGATTAGTTAAAGAGGCGATTGCAAAAACTGGTGCTACAGAACCCAAAGACATGGGGAAAGTAATGGCAGAGATAATACCAAAAGTTAAAGGCAGAGCAGATGGAGGTTTAGTAAGTAAAATTGTAAAAGAATTATTGACCCCAAAAGAGGAGATTTAATTTTAAAATGACTTCCATTTCTAAAATTTGGACCGTAGTTATTCTTGCTATCTTTATTCTGGGAGGAATCTTATTTTGGGAGTATTGGTGCTTGAAAAAGGAAGAAGCAAAAAAGATTGAAGAAGAAGAAGAGGAAATAGAATTATCACAAGAACTTACCGCTGAAATAATAGAGAAAAATGTCGGCGAGATAATTAATAAAGTGCTTCCTTTAAATTTTGATAGGAAAAATGCAGAATATCTTATTGATAATTTAAACAATGATGGATGGTTGGAAATTATTGTTACAGCTTGCCTTCCTGCTGCAAAAGCTCAATATTATGAAAAAGCATATCTTGGTGTCCTGAAAGTTCTTAATAGCAGAGGAGATTATCAAAAGATTGGAGAACTTGAATTTGGGGAACCCATTACTATGTTCAGGGCTATCCCGAAAGTTGCTGAATTAGATGATTTAGAGAGCTTGCAAGATATTGATGACGATGGTCAAAAAGAAATAATTTTATATTTAGGAGCAGGAGGTGCCAGCAATGAAGCCTATGGGATATTTGATCTGGATTGGTCTAAACAGGAAATTAATTGGTTAAATATGCGTTACGAGTCGGGAGCGGTCCAGCCGACATTTCTTCTTAAAGGAGGATCAGTTATGCACCAGGAGACCTTTCAATTAAATGATATTAATGGAGATGGTAGATTGGAAATTATTGAGAAGAGCGGAGGATTTATAGGAAGCTCACAGGTTAAAGAGGAAGAGTGGTTAAAAGAAGAAAATTGGGAATGGCAGAAAAAAGTATATAGGTGGGACGAAGGAGTTTTTTCTTACGATAAAGAACTTACCGCAAAAGTGAAATAAAACCATAATTATGATAGGAGTTAATAATTTGACTACCAATCCAATTGATGAAGAATTTTTAAAGCAGGTTGCAAAAAAAGTTTTGGAAGCAGAAAGTGAAAAAAAAGATAATTTATCTATTGTTTTAGTTGGTCAGGGGAGAATGAGAGAATTAAATAAAAAATATCGGAAGAAAAATAAAGTTACAGATGTTTTAACTTTTGGCGATGGGTTAAATGAAATTGTTATTTGCCTTCGGGAAGTGAAGAAAAATGCTAAGGGGTTTAAATCGAGTTTTGAAAAAGAGCTGGCCCGGGTTTTAATCCATGGAATTTTACATCTTTTAGGATATAATCATGAAAGGAGCGAAATGAGAGCTAAAAAAATGGAAGAGAAACAAAATTACTATTTATCTCGAATTTGATATATTTTTAAATTCACAAGAATATGCCTAGGTCTCATATTATAACTGGTTTAGACATCGGAACAAGCGCTATAAAAGTTCTGGTTATTCAAAAAAAACCTGGGGAATCAGAAATAGAAGTTTTGGAAAAGAACCAACAAAAAGCCTCAGGAATTAGAAGAGGAGTGGTTGTTAATATTGAAAAGGTGGCAGGGATTATTTCTTCTTCTATAAAAAAAGCTGAGGAGAGGTCGGGTAAGAGAATAAATAGTGTCTATGCTAATATTGGTGGAAGCCACATATTTTGTACCTCTTCCCATGGATTAGTATCGGTTTCTCGGGCTGACCAAAAAATTTCTTCAGAAGATATTGAAAGGGTAATTCAGGCTGCCAGGACTTTTTCTTTACCCGCAAATAAAGAAATTTTGGAGGTTTTTCCTAAAGAATTTATTGTTGATGGAGAGAAAGGAATAAAAGAACCCTTAGGAATGCGAGGAGTAAGGGTGGAAGCTGAAGTACTAGTTCTTGCTGGCTTTTCTCCTTATTTAAAAAATTTGACTCGGGCAATTTTAAATTCCGATCTCCAAATTAATGACTTAATATTGGCTCCATTAGCCAGCTCAAGAGCGGTTCTTACCCCCAGAGAGAAAGAATTGGGAGTGGCCCTTTTAGATATTGGGGCCGGGACTAGTTCTCTGGCTGTTTTTGAAGAGGAAGATTTAATTCATACGGCCATATTTCCAATTGGATCTGCTAATATTACATCAGATATTGCCATTGGTCTCAGAACCGATATTGATACGGCTGAAAGAATTAAATTAGAATTTGGCTCTTGCTTGTTTCATAAAACCAGAAAAAAAGAAAAAATCAAAGGGGAGTTTTTGCCAGAACCCCTGGTTTTTTCTCAAAAAAACCTGGTAGAAATTATTGAGGCTAGGGTTTCGGAAATTTTTGATCAGGTTAATAAAGAATTAAAAAAAATTTCTCGCTCAAGTCTTCTTCCGGCCGGAATAGTTTTAACCGGGGGAGGGGCAAAATTGCCCAAAATTACTGATATTGCTAAAAAAGAATTAAAACTTCCTTGTCGGATTGGATTCCCCCTGGGATTTTTTCCTCCCCAGGAAGATCCTTCCTTCTCTACAGTTTGTGGTTTAGTTCTTAGAGGAGTTGATCTCGAAACCGAAAGAGGTGTATCTGGTTTTAATTTCGGAGAAGGAATTGGAGCAAAACTTAAAAAGATATTTAAAATTTTTATTCCATGAAATCAAATACTAAAATTAAAGTAGTGGGCGTTGGCGGTTCTGGTTCAAATGCCGTATCGAGAATGATGAAATGTAAAATTAAGGGGGTAGATTTGATTGCCATAAATACCGATGCCCAGGATTTAAAAAAAACCAGAGCCCATTTGAAACTTCGGATTGGTAGAAATTTAACCAAAGGATTGGGGACAGGAATGAATCCGGAAATCGGAAGGAAATCTGCCGAAGAAAATAAAGAAGAAATTTCAGAAATTTTAAAAGGTTCAGATATGATTTTTATTACTGGAGGATTTGGTGGAGGGACTTGCAGTGGGGCAGCGCCAATTGTTGCCCAGATAGCAAAAGGAACTGGGGCTTTAACGATTGCCATTGTAACCAAACCTTTTTCTTTTGAAGGTGCTTTTCGCCAGAGGATTGCTGAAAGTGGCTTAAAAAAGTTAAAAGAAAAAGTTGATACCTTAATTTCTATTCAGAATGATAGACTGCTGGAAATTTTAGACCCCCAAACTTCAGTTTTGAATGCTTTTTGGGTCTGTGATGAAATACTAAGGCAAGCTGTCCAGGGGATTTCCGATTTAATTGTTCTTCCGGGAATTATTAATGTTGATTTTGCTGATATTAAAGCAATTATGGAAAATTCAGGGTCAGCTTTATTTGGGATAGGCAAGGCCAAAGGGGAAAAAAGAGCGACAGCTGCTGCTTTATCTGCTATTAGTTCGCCCTTACTTAATACATCGATAATCGGAGCTAAGGGAGTTTTATTTAATATCAGCGGAGACCGAGATATCAGTCTTTCTGAAATAGATGAGGCAGCCAAGGTTATTACTGGGAACGTATCTCCGGATGCCAAAGTAATTTTTGGGGCAGTTCAGTCGGAAATTTTAAGAAAAGGAGAAATAAAAGTAACTGTAATTGCTACTGGGTTTTGAGGTTTGAAGTTTTCCACAGGTCTTGGCTTTAATCCCGGGTTGACGGGATTTTTTGTTGGAGTAAAATACAATAATGCTTCAAAATAAAATCACAAAAGTTAAAAAAAGAGATGGAGAGATTGTTGAATTTGACCAAGCCAGAATTGAAGAGGCGATTTTTAAAGCCTTAACATCTTCTGGCCAGGGCGACGGAAAGCTGGCGAAAAAAGTTTCCAAAAGAGTAGTCAAAATTTTAAATCGCCGTTTCAGGAAAGCAGAAATTCCCCAGGTTGAGCAAATCCAGGATATTGTAGAAGAAGTTTTAATTTTAGAAGACCTGGTTGAAGCTGCCAGGGCCTATATTTTATATAGAGAACAGAGAAGAAGAATAAGGGAAGCAACAATGGTAGCTGAAGAAGCGGTAGATAGAGTTGATCAATACTTAGAGAAATTAGACTGGGAAGTTCAGGAAAATGCTAATATGGCATTTTCTTTACAAGGACTGAATCATTACGGAGTTTCTTACATTGTTAAAAAATATTGGCTAAATAAAATCTATTCAAAGGAAATCAGGGAAGCGAATGAAGGCGGAGACTTGCACATTCACAACTTAGACACTTTGGGCCCGTACTGCGTAGGCTGGGACTTATACGACCTTTTGCTTAAAGGATTTGGCGGGGTTTCAGGAAAAATAGAAGCGAAACCAGCAAAACATTTTCGAGCAGCTCTGGGCCAAGTAGTGAATTTCATGTACACGCTTCAAGGGGAGGCCGCTGGTGCAATTGCTTTTTCAAATTTCGATACTCTCTTATCTCCGTTTATTCGCTATGATAGCTTAAACTATCAACAAGTAAAACAGGCGATGCAAGAATTTTTGTTCAATATGGCTATCCCTACTCGGGTTGGATTTCAGTGCCCTTTTTCTAATATTACCTTAGACTTAGAACCCTCTCCAGCCTTTGCCAAACAGCCAGTAATTATTGGAGGTAAACCCCAAAAAGAAGCCTATGGAGAATTTGAAGAAGAAATGAAGATGTTTAATAAAGCTCTTTATGAAACAATGTTAGAAGGAGATAAATCAGGAAGGCCTTTTCATTTTCCTATCCCGACTATAAACATTACTAAAGATTTTCCCTGGAATGACCCAGCTTTTGATCCAATTTTTAAAGCCTCAGCAAAATACGGTACAAACTATTTTGCCAATTATATTAATTCTGAGATGGATCCCTCTGACGTGAGATCAATGTGCTGCCGGCTTAGGTTAAATTTGAAGGAACTTTCCAACCGCGGTGGGGGAGGATTGTTTGGCTCGGGTTCACTTACCGGAAGTATTGGCGTGGTAACCATTAACTTGCCAAGAATTGGTTATTTGTCAAAAACAAAAAAAGAGTTTTTTGAAAGATTAGGGAAAATGATGGACCTATCCAGAGAGAGTTTAGAAATTAAAAGAAAGACAATTGAAAACTTTATTGAAAAGGGATTGTACCCCTATTCAAAATATTATCTATCCGGAATTAAAAAAATGAGAGATAATTATTGGAGTAATCACTTTTCAACTATTGGCCTAATCGGAATGAATGAAGCCCTTTTGAATTTCATTGGTGAAGATATTGGTTCAAAAAGAGGAAGAAAATTTGCCTTGGAAGTTATGAGTTTTATGAGAAAAAAATTAGTGAAATATCAAAAAGAGACCGAGAATATTTATAATTTAGAAGCTACACCAGCTGAATCAACCGCTTATCGTCTAGCTTCAAAAGATAAAGAAAAATATCCAGATATTATTACTGCTGGGACGAAAAAGACACCATATTATACAAATTCGAGCCAATTACCTGTTAACTATACCGACGATATTCTTGAAGCATTGAAACTTCAGGATAAATTACAGTGTTCCTATACAGGTGGTACGGTTTTACACCTCTTTTTAGGAGAAAGAATTTCTGATATTCAACCTATGAAAAGTTTAATTAAAAGAGTTTTTGAAAAATTTCGCCTACCCTATATTACTCTAACTCCTACTTTTTCAATTTGCCCGGTTCATGGCTATTTGGCAGGCGAGCATTTTTTCTGCCCAAAATGCACAATTAAACAGCCTTGTGAGGTTTATACTCGGATCGTCGGCTACCTAAGACCTGTATCACAATTCAATGTTGGAAAGCAGCAGGAATTCAAAGATAGAAAAGAATTTAAAGCGCCAAAGGCGAATTAGTAAGTCGATGAAGATAAATCTTCATCTTCACCTGCGTTTTTATAAATAAAAACTTGGTAAATGATGAAAATTGGTGGTCTTCAAAAATTAACTCTTATTGATTTTCCTGGCCGCTTGGCGGCCACTGTTTTTCTTTGTGGCTGTAATTTCCGATGTCCCTGGTGTTATAGCTCAGAATTGGTTTTGCCAGAAAAAATAAAAAACCAGCCAAAGATTTCTATAGATTACTTTTTTAATTTTTTAAAAGAAAGAAAGAGATTGCTAGAAGGAGTTGTAATTTGCGGAGGTGAGCCGACTATAAATAAAGATTTACCAGGATTTATAAAAAAGATTAAAGAATTAGGATATTTAGTTAAGCTTGATACCAACGGTTCCAATCCAAAAATGCTAAAAAGGTTAATTGATAAAAACTTAATAGATTATGTGGCAATGGATATTAAAGGACCCAAAGAAAGATATAGTGAGTTTGTCGGGGTGAAAGTCGATATTAAGAAAATCCAGGAGAGTATTGATATTTTAAAAGAGGGAAAGGTAGATTACGAATTTAGAACCACTATTGTTCCTGCCTTGCATAAAAAAGAAGATGTCATTGAAATAGCAAAATGGATTAGGGGCGCCAAAAGATACTACTTTCAGAGTTTCCGGCCGGAAAAAACTCTTGACCCTGCCTTTGAAAAAATAAAACCCTATCCTGAAAAATATTTATTAGAAATCCAAAAAGCCATTTCTCCTTTTTTTGAAACCTGCCAAATTAGATAACTACGAGCCCCGGACTCGTAGCAATCTCCTTATTTTTGAAGCCTGTCAGATGAGACAACATTAAATAATGACTGCCTCAAAAATCCTTCTTTATTTTTGTCTTTCCTTCATTGGAGGAATTTTTTTAAATTCATTTTTCGCCCCCTCCATAATTTTTCTATGGCTGGGGTTAACTTCAGGACTAATTTTAATATCGATTTTTCGGCAATATAAAAAAGCGGTTATAATTGGTTTTTGTCTTTTGTTTTTGGTTTTTGGAATCTGGCGCTACCAAATAGCCGAATTAGGAATTAAGAATAACGAATTGAGAAAATTTAATGATTTAGGCGAAGAACTTACTTTAATTGGAACTATCGCAAAAGAGCCAGATATAAGAGAGAAAAGCATTAAATTAACAATTAAAGTCAAAGAGATATCTCACGAGAACACTTCTCGTCAGATCGAGGCAAGGGTCCTGGTTACCACTTGGAGATATCCTGAATATCAATACGGAGATAAATTAAAAATTACTGGAAAGTTAGAAGCTCCAAAGATTTTTAAAGATTTCAGTTACAAAGATTACCTATCTAAAGAAGGAATTTATTCAGTAGTAAATTTTCCCAAAATTGAATTAATTGAGAAAGGGCAGGGGAATTTTATCTATGCTAAAATTCTTAATTTAAAAAATAAATTAAGAGAAAGCATTTATCAGAATCTTTCTCCGCCCCAGAGTTCGATTTTAGGGGCGATGATTTTGGGCGATAAAAGAAAGATTTCAGAAGATTTAAAACAAAAATTAAATATTGCTGGGGTGAGGCACATTACGGCGATTTCCGGTATGCATATTATGATTCTTTCTGGGGTTTTAATGTATTTAGGGATTGCTTTGGGATTATATAGAGGCCAAGCTTTTTATTTTTCTATAATTTTGCTTTCGCTTTTTATTATTATGGTTGGGGCGCCAGCTTCGGCAATTAGAGCCGGAATAATGGGTGGACTTTTTCTTTTGGGCCAAAAATTGGGGAGATTGTCTTCGGGTTCTCGAGCCATAGTTATGGCAGCAACAGTAATGTTAGCTGCAAATCCTTTACTTTTAAAATCAGATGTTGGATTTCAACTCTCATTTTTGGCCGTAATGGGAATAATTTATTTGATTCCTATTTTCAGAAATTGGATTTCATCTCCACCGCCAAAAAATGCTAAAAAATTTGTCTATCATCTTTATAATTTTCGTTATTATTTTTTCTCAACTATTTTATTAAAAAATCCCACGCTTCAAAACATAGCAGCCATGACTTTATCTGCTCAAGTTTTTACTTTGCCAATTTTGATATATAATTTCGGGAGAATTTCTTTAATAGCTCCAATTACTAATATTTTAATTGTTCCTTTACTGCCAGTTATTATGGTTTCAGGATTTATTTTTGGCTTGTCTGGAATAATTTTTCAACCTTTGGGCTTTATTCTTTCTTGGCCGGCCTGGTTGTTATTAACTTATCTGGCAAAAATAGTAGATTGGTTCTCGAGTATTCCTTTTGCTTCTTTAACTTTAGGAAACATCCATTGGATTTGGCTGGTACTTTCTTATTTAATTTTGGGCTATTTTGTTTGGCGATTACAAGAGAAACGAAAATTAAAATTTTTAAACTATTAAAAAATAAGATAGAATAAAAGATATGACTAAAAAGGTTTGGTTAATTTCAGTCAATATGGGTTATGGGCACCAGAGGACGGCTTATCCTCTTAAAAATCTGGCTTATGAGGAGAAAATTATTAATGCTAATGACTATCAAGGAATTCCCAAAAAAGACAGGGTGATTTGGGAAACTACCAGAAAATTTTATGAATTTATCTCTAATTTTAAAAGAACTCCTCTCCTTGGAAATCTGGTTTTTGCTATTTTTAATACTTTTCAAAAAATTTTAAGTTTCTATCCAAAAAGAGACTTATCAAAACCTAATTTTCAGTTAAAACAAAACTATTCTTTAATAAAAAAAGGATGGGGAAGGGATTTTGTTGAGAAATTAAAAATTAAAAATAAAAAATTAAAAAGGAATTTTCCCCTCATTTCTACTTTTTTTACTCCAGCTTTTGTGGCCGAAATTTTTAATTATCCCGGTGAAATTTTCTGCATTGTTTGTGATGCCGACATTTCCCGGAGCTGGGCTCCTTCAAAGCCAAAAGAAAGCAAAATCAAATATTTTGCTCCGACCGAAAGAGTGGTTGAAAGATTAAAACTCTATGGTGTAAAAAAAGAGAATATTTTTTTGACAGGATATCCTTTGCCCCTGGAAAATATTGGGGGAGAAAATAGGGAAATTTTAAAAGAGGATTTGAGAAATCGGCTTTTAAATTTAGATCCTCAGAGAAAATATTTTGAAAAGTATCAGGTCTTAATTGAAGAAAATTTGGGGAAACTGCCCGAAAAATCTGACCATCCTTTAACATTAATGTTTTCTGTTGGTGGAGCCGGTGTTCAAAAAGAAATTGGAATTAAAATTGTAAATGCTTTAGCTAAAAAAATCAAAGATGACGAATTGAAAATAATTTTGTCAGCTGGTGTTAGAGAAAAAGTCAAAGGATATTTTAAAAAGAGTATCGAAAAATTAGGTTTAGAAGGTTATTTAGGACAAAACATTGAGATAATCTTTGAAAGAGAGATTGAAAGCTATTTTCAAAAATTTAATCTGGCCTTAAGAAAAACTGATATTTTATGGACAAAACCGTCGGAACTTTCTTTTTACTCTGCTTTGGGTCTACCTATCATTGTTGCGCCGCCCGTTGGCTCGCAAGAGGAATTTAATATGAGGTGGCTTTTAAAATCCGGTTTTGGAATCTTACAAGGAAATCCAAATTATACAAGAGAATGGCTTTTTAACTGGCTGAGTAGAGGATTTCTGGCAGAGATGGCGATGGAGGGATTTATTGAAGGAGAAAAATTGGCAACTTTTAATATAAAAAATATAATTAAGAAATGTCCTGGATTTTAATTGCAATTTCAGCTTATTTCATTTTAGCAATTGTCTCTTTGGTAGATAAATATCTTTTAGTCGGCCCTATTCCTAACCCTAAAGTTTATATTTTTTATGTTGGAATTTTAGGAGTTTTAGTTTTATTTCTTGCTCCCTTTGTCGGTTTTTCTGTTCCTCAACCAAGCCAGATTATTTTAAGCCTTTTGGCTGGAGCTATTTTTATCTATGGCCTTTTCTGGTTTTATAAGGCTTTGCGAGATTTTGAGGCTTCTCGAGTGGTGCCGGCAATTGGAGGGATTTTACCTCTCTTTACCCTGGGACTAATTTATGTTTTTTCAAGGGGGAAAGAAGCTCTTGGCTATTTTGAATTTTTGGCTTTTATTTTGCTTATTTTGGGAAGTATTTTAATTACTTATGAAAGAAGCAAAAAAATTTCCTTTAAAAGTCTCCAAATTTCTACTATTGCTGCTTTTTTTCTAGCCTTATCTTTTGTTTTAACCAAATACGTTTATTTAGCCCAGCCGTTTTGGTCAGGTTTTATTTGGATAAGAATTGGCGGATTCCTGATGGCTATTTCTTTCTTTCTTTTATTTAAGGAAATTAGAGAGGAAATTTTTAAGAAAAAAATTAGTTTTAAAAAGAAAACCATTGGAATTTTTCTTTCAAACCAAGCTATGGGAGCTGGAGCCGGTATCTTGCAAAACTGGGCAATCTTTTTAGCCCCCTTGGTTTATGTGGCGATAATCAATTCTCTTCAAGGAATCCAATATGTTTTTTTATTAATTTTTGCCACTTTAATATCTTTAAAATTCCCTAAAATCTTAAAAGAGGAAATTTCAAGAAAATTCCTTCTCCAAAAAATTATCGCAATTTTACTAATTGGAGGGGGATTGGTATTATTAGCAAGCCGATGAATCTAAAGGTTCATCTTCATCTGCGCCCATTTCATGGGCTTGATATATGGTTAAAAAGATTATGTTTTATATTATATTTTTTATTTTAGTTACTGTTTCTATTGTTTTTCTTTTCTTTTTTGTAGGTTCGCCGCCTCAGGCAGAAGAAATAATCTTCGGGGTAACTTTTTCCCAGAAACATGCCAAAGATTTAGGTCTTGATTGGAAAGAAACTTATTTAGCTTTACTCGATGATTTAAGAGCAAAGAATTTGAGAATTGTTACCCATTGGGATTTAATTGAGCCAGGAGAAGGAGAATATAATTTTGACGATTTAGATTGGCAGATAGCCGAAGCTGAAAAACGGGGGGCTAAAACTCTTTTAATAATAGGGATGAAAGTTCCCCGCTGGCCAGAGTGCCATATTCCTGAATGGGCAAAAAATTTAGGAAAATCTCAGCAGCAAGAAAGAATTTTGGCTCTTCTTGAAAAATTTGTCTTGCGCTATCGAGATTCCAGCTCGATAGAAGGATGGCAGGTAGAAAATGAATCCTTTTTTCCCTTTGGTCAGTGCCCCTGGGTTGATAGAGAATTTCTGAAAAAAGAGGTAAATTTAGTAAAATCGCTTGACCCCCAAAAAAGACCGATAATTCTAACCGAAAGTGGCGAGTTTACGCCCTGGCTGCTATCAGCAAAATTTGGTGATATTGTTGGAACAACCCTTTATAGAAAAGTCTGGTTTACCTACCCGAGTTTTTTGCAGAAAATTTTAGCCAGGTTCCATAAAACCGGTATCTATGTTAAATATCCTCTCCGCCCAGTTTTTTATTGGCGAAAGGCTCAAATTGTTAAAAAAATAGCTAACAAAGAAGTTATTGTAGCTGAACTTCAGGCTGAACCCTGGGGGCCGAAACTTTTATACGATTCACCCTTAAAAGAGCAAGAAAAGACAATGGATTTAGAACAATTTAAAAAAAATGTTGAATATGCCAAAAGAACCGGACTAAAAGAATTCTATCTCTGGGGAGCTGAATGGTGGTATTGGCTAAAGGTAAAACAAAATGAGCCAGAAATTTGGGACGAGGCAAGAAAATTATTTTAAATGAAATTAAGTATCATTATTCCAACCTTTAACGAAGAAGATTATTTACCTTTATTATTGGAATCAATTAAGAAGCAAAATTTCAACGGAGATTACGAAATAATTGTTGCTGATGCCAACTCAAAAGACAGAACGATAGAAATTGCCAAAAAATACGGCTGTAAAATAACAAAAGGTGGACTTCCGGCTAGAGGAAGAAATGAGGGAGCAAAAGCATCCAGGGGAGAGCTATTTTTATTTATCGATGCCGATGCTCTTTTATTACCAGAAAATTTTCTTAAAAATTTTCTTTCCGAATTTAAAAAAAGAAAATTAGGAGTGGCTTCTTTTCCTATCTATCCGAATGGAAATTGGATTGATAAATTAATTTATGGTGGATACAATTTTTTTGTTAAATTGACTCAAAGATTTTTTAGCCTTGCCACTAATTCTGTTTTAGTTAAAAGAGAAATTTTTGGAAAAATTGGCGGGTTTAATGAAGAAATAAAAATTGGCGAGGATCATGATTTTGCTCAACGAGCTGCCAAAATTGGCAAATTTGGTTTTATTAAAACTAAACCAGTTTTGACTTCAAGCAGGAGATTTAAAAAAGACGGAAGATTTAAAACTTATCTAAAATATCTTTTAGCCGGAATTTACATGTTGTTTTTGGGACCAATTAAATCAGATATTTTTAGATATAGGTTTGGGCACTATCCAAAAAACCAAAAAAACAAACTAAAATAATTCATATGTCAATGTACAAATTACTAAAATTTAAAATGCTAAAAATCCTCTCTAATTTAAAAGTTTATGGGCAAAGAAAAATTTCCTGGCCGAAATTTCTGAAAAACCGAATTTTCTGGATTATAATTTTAACTATTTTTTTCTCCTCTTCTTTTGGGTTTTTAGCTGGCACTCTTTCTAGCAGTTATTTTTATTCTGAAATAAAGGATTATCTTCAAAAACTAAAAATTGAGTTTCCTCAACTTGGATTACTAGAGCTTGAAAAGCAAACTATCCCTGGCCAGGAATCAATCGGAGAATATTTACCCCAAACCTCTCAAGAAGAGAAGATAATTTCAGCGGTTAATGAAGTTTCTCCGTCCGTAGTCTCAATCATTATTAGTAAAGATCTTCCCATAATTGAAGAATATTACGAAGAGTTTTTTGGGCCAGGCCCTTTTGAATTTCAAATTCCCCAATATCGCCAAAAAGGAATTGAAAAAAGAGAGATTGGAGGAGGGACTGGTTTTATTATTTCTTCTGAGGGAATGATTTTAACCAATCGCCATCTTGTTTTAGATGAAGAGGCTGATTACACCGTCTTAACTAATGATGGCAGAAAATTTCCAGCTAAAGTTTTGGCAAGGGATCCTGTTCAGGATTTGGCAATAATTAAAATTGAAAAAACTGACGAGTCCTTTAAAGTAGTAAAACTCGGTGATTCTTCAAAATTGCAAATTGGCCAGACAGTTATTACCATTGGTAATGCCTTGGGAGAGTTTCGAAATACTGTTTCAGTAGGAGTAATTTCCGGGCTTGGCCGGACTGTTACAGCTACCGGCGGTGGAATAATAGAGACAATTGAAGATGTTATCCAGACGGATGCAGCAATTAACAAAGGAAATTCCGGGGGACCCCTTTTAAATTTAAGAGGGGAGGTAATTGGAATTAATACGGCTATGGCTTTAGAGGCTGAAAATATTGGTTTTGCTATTCCAATTAATAAAGCCAAAAGGGCAATTGAGCAGGTTAAGGCTTTTGGGAAAATTGTCTATCCATTTTTAGGAATCAGATATGTTTTAATTACTGAAAAAATTCAGCTTGAAAATAATTTACCAGTAAATTATGGAGCCTGGATTATTCGAGGGGAACGAGGAGAGCCAGCCATTACCCCGGGCTCAGCTGCCCAAGATGCTGGTTTAAAAGAAGGAGATATAATTTTAGAATTTGCGGGCGAAAAAATTACTCCCGAGAATTCTTTGGCAAAAATCATAATCAAATATAATCCGGGAGATAAAGTGGTGTTGAAGATTTTGAGGAATAATCAGGAAAAGATTGTCGAAGTTATTTTGGGCGAAAGAAGCGAATAGAGGATTTCCTTAACAGGAATTTTTCTAACGGGGTGTAATAAAAAAGATATTTTTTCGTTATATATTAAAGATTATGGGAAAACGAATAAACCTAACCGTTACGCTTCTTTTAGTCGTCGTTTCGAAACCGTCGCTTGGTTAGGTTTATTGGCTAAACTTCGAAAAAAAATATAATATAACAACAATAAATCTGGCCAAGCGACCAGATTTTTTCATATAGCACCTTGCCATTTCTAAGGTAGTGTACCCGGGGTAGCTCAGTGGAAGAGCATCTTGGAAAACATCCGAGAAGGCGGCGGTTCGAACCCGTCCCCCGGCACCAAAACCAATTGTGGCCCACAAGGTTTCCTTGTGGGCTTGATTTTTTTTAAATTTCTTTCTAAAATTAAAATATATGAACGGTATTAACTTTACTCACAAAGCCCAAGAAACTATACTTTCTTCTCAAAATATTGCCCAGGAAAAAGGTCAGCAGCAGATAGATGCCTTACACCTTTTATATGCCTTGCTTTCCCAGGAAGGAAGTGTGGTTTTAAATTTGCTTCAGAGATTAGGGGTTGATATTGAGGGATTAAAAAGAAAAACAAAATCAGCTTTAGATAAAATCTCGGTAATTGTTACCCCCAAAACCTTTGGACAATTTTATTTAACTCAGGATATGGCTAAAGTCCTTGACCGAGCCAGACAAGAATCAATGAAGATGGGCGATGAATTTATTTCAGTTGAGCATCTATTTTTAGCCTTACTTGTTACTGAGACAAAAGCCAAAGAGATTTTGCAAAAAGCCAGCTTTTTGCAGTCAGGGGGAACTGCAACCTTGGAGCTTGGTAAATTAGATTATGAAACTGCTTTGAAAATTTTAGCTGAGATTCGAGGAGGTCAAAGAATTACTGACCCTGAGCCGGAATCAAAATATCAGGTTGTTGAAAAATATGCCCGAAATTTAACTTCCCTTGCCCGCCAGGGGAAACTTGACCCGGTGATTGGCCGGGAAACAGAAATTCGCAGACTTATGCAAGTTCTTTCCCGGAGAACAAAAAATAATCCAGTTTTGATTGGAGAAGCCGGAGTTGGGAAGACGGCTATCGTTGAAGGTCTGGCTCAGGGAATTGTCAAGGGGGATGTCCCGGAAAGCATTAAGGAAAAAGAGATTATCGCTCTGGATTTAGGGGCAATAGTAGCTGGAACAAAATATCGTGGAGAATTTGAGAATAGAGTAAAAGCTCTACTTAGAGAAATCAATCGGGCCTCGGGCAGATATATTTTATTTATTGATGAACTTCATACCTTAGTAGGGGCCGGGGCGGCCGAAGGAGCAATTGACGCCTCAAATCTTTTAAAACCAGCTCTATCCCGAGGAGAACTAAGAGCCATTGGAGCTACTACTTTGAAAGAATATCAAAAATATATTGAAAGAGATCCAGCGCTCGAACGAAGGTTTCAGCCAATTTATGTTACTGAACCTTCAATTGAGGATACAATTTTGATTTTAAGAGGAATTAAAGAAAAATATGAATTACATCACGGGGTAAAGATAACAGATTCAGCCTTGGAGGACTGCGCCCAATTAGCTGCCAGATATATTACTGACAGGTTTCTGCCAGATAAAGCCGTTGACCTAATGGATGAGGCAATGAGCTCTTTAAGATTAGAAATTGAGTCAGAGCCAGCTGAATTAGATAATTTAAAAAAGGAAATTCAAAAATTGGAAATTGAAAGGGAAGCAATAAAAAATGAGAAAGAAACTCGAAGAAAAAAGGTGATTCCCCGCCAGTTAGCCGATTTAAAAGAAAAGGCAAAAGAAATTGAGGCAAAGTGGAAATCAGAGAGAGAAACCATTACCAAAATTAAAAATCTGAAAAAAGAGATAGAAGAGGCTCGCTTCGGGCTTGAAAGAGAACAGGCAGCAGCTAATCTTCAAAAAATGGCTGAAATAAAATATGGGAAAATTCCAGATTTAATGAAAGAGCTGAAGCGGGAGGAAAGAAAATTAGCCCGTCTTCAAAAAAATCGGCCTCTTTTAAAAGAAGAGGTATCAAAAGAGAATGTTGCCCAGGCTGTTTCTCGCTGGACAGGAATACCAGTAACTAGACTTTTGGAAGCAGAAGCCAAAAAACTGGAAAGGATGGAGAAAATTATTTCTCGGCGGGTAGTTGGTCAAAAAGAGGCAATTCTGGCAATTTCTAATGCTATTCGGCGCTCGAGAGCAGGAATTTCTGAGGAAAAGCGACCCTTGGGTTCATTTATGTTTTTGGGTCCGACCGGAGTAGGGAAGACCGAGACCGCCAGAGCTTTGGCTGAATTCTTATTTAATGATGAAAATGCCCTGGTCAGATTGGATATGTCAGAATATATGGAGAAACACACTGTTTCAAAAATGATAGGTTCTCCTCCCGGTTATGTTGGGTATGAGGAAGGAGGCCAGCTGACTGAAAAAATTCGAAGAAGGCCTTATAGCGTAATTTTGCTTGATGAAATTGAAAAAGCTCATCCTGAAGTTTTCAATATCTTACTTCAGATTTTTGAAGATGGAAGGTTGACTGATGCCAAGGGCAGGGTGGCCTCCTTTAAAAATGCAATTTTAATTATGACCTCAAATGTTGGTTCAGAATATATTGCCAAGATGGGAACTCTGGGATTTTTGGGGAATAAAGAAGATTCCTCCCAAAAAGAATTCCTGAAAGAAAAAGTGCAGGAGGCTCTAAAAGAAAATTTTCGTCCAGAATTTTTAAACAGAATTGATGAAATTATTATTTTTAATTATCTTGGAAAACCGGAAATTAAAAAAATTGTTGAGCTTGAACTTTTAAAGGTTGAAGAACGTCTGAAAAATAAAAAACTTGAAATTAAGATTACAGATTCTGCCAAAGAACTTTTAGCAGAGAAAGGTTTTGACCAAAGTTTGGGAGCAAGGCCTTTAAAAAGAGTAATCCAGAGATTGATTCTCGACCCTTTATCCTTAAAAATAGTTTCTGGTCAAGTCAAAGAGGGAGAAAGAGTGGTGATTGATCTTGAAGAGGATAAAATTAAATTTCTGACTCCAAAAGACTTAGTTAGAACTAAATCCCAAAGAGAAAAAGTTACTGTTTAAGATTTGAAATGTTGAAAAATATTTTTAAAATTATTACCATCTTTGTTATTGGAATGGTCGGGGGAATTTTCGCCGATCAAATTTTCTGGCCTTATTTCGTGGAAAGGCCTCTTTTTTATCAATACCGGCTTGAACAGGCTCCGATTTATGTTACCGAAAAAAAAGAAATTGTAGTTGAAGAAAATGTTGCTTTAAGAAATGGTATTGAAAAAGTAGAGAAGGCGGTGGTCGGAGTGAAGACAAAAACAAAAACAGGGGCAATTTTGGAAGGTTCAGGATTGATTGTTTCCTCAGACGGCCTGGTAGTGACCCTGGCTGATTTAGTTCCTTCAGGTTCAGATACCACTTTTTTTTGGGAGGGGAAGTCACTCCCATTTCAAATTTTAAAGAGAGATTTAAAAGAAAATTTAGCTTTGATAAAAATCGAGGAGACTAATTTGCCCGCTACTGGATTTGTTGATTTAGAAAAAATAAGGTTGGGGGAGAGAGTTTTTCTGGTGGCTATAATTTTTGAAAAAGGAAAAGTTCCTAAAAAAGCAGTAAATGAAGGAATTGTCAAAACTTTTGATGAAAATTCTATTGAAACCAACATCTTTGAAAAAAGTACTCTTTCGGGAAGCCCCTTATTTAATATCGAAGGCAATGCCCTGGGGCTAAATATGATTGATAAAGAAGGAAAAGCCACAGCCCTCCCCATCTCAAAAATTAGACAATTCGCCGGCTTTTAATCTCAAACACTTTAATATAAAAGCTTCAAATGTAAAAAAGGTCGAGAATTCTAATCTCGACCTTTTTTTATACAATTTTAGACAAAGAATGGAAGCACTGAGGCACTAAATCCTTGGTATGAACCTAAATCACTTTCAAGCGCTCTGAAACCAATTCCTTCTCCAACCATAAACTTCATCTCATAATTGTCTACATTTCTATCTCTTATTTTTTCGCTTTTGCCTTTCTTCAAGAAGAGTTTGTTTATTGCTTTGGTATCCTTTCTCCAGTTCTTCACTTGGCTTCTTTTAAGGATAATTTCATCTCCTTTACGCAAGCTCTCTTTTTCAAAATATAGGGTAAGCTCATTGTAAACTCTTAAGGCATATTTTTTCATTTTCTCCCTCACTTTCAATATTAAATTTTTAATTTACGGACTTATTTAAATATGAACTTATTTGAAAAAGTTATATCCCTCTTGATTTAAATATATCACAAAAAATAAAAAAGTCAATTTCATAGGCGTGGCGATTAAGCAACACAATAAGTCTCTATTGATTTCGTAAATCAATAGATTGAGTTTTCCACAGTTTCGGCTGTTGTTTTTTTATTTCAGGATTTGTAAAGTTAAAGTATAAAATAGAACCGGGAAGACATCCCGGTGGCATCCCGGCCGGATAAAAATTATGCCAATAAAACATCCTCAATTTATTAATGGAGAAATTTACCATGTGATTGTAAGGGGAATCGCTAGTCAGAAAACTTTTTTAGAAGAAAAAGATTATTTAAGATATCTTTTTAATTTATATAAATTTAATGATGAAGAAATAGTTGTTCGTGATCCATCCTACCGGGAAGTTATCCCGGTAATCCTTCGGGACAACTTCCCGGTATTGCTTAAAGAAGTTAAAGAAAAAAAAATAAGAAATTTATTAATTGAGATTTTAGGTTTTTGTTTAATGCCGAATCACATTCATTTATTAGTTCGTCAAATTGTAGACAAGGGAATTTCTTTATTTATTCAAAAAATGGGAGGTTATTCTAGTTATTTTAATAAGAAATATCAAAGATTCGGATCTTTATTCCAACGGCCATTTAAGGCTGTTCATATTCAAACCGAAAATCAGTTATTAATTGTAACTAATTATATTCATTTAAATCCAGTAGATATAGTGGAGTTTAATTGGAAAGTTCAAGGTATTTCTAACCCTCAAAAAGTTATGGATTTTTTAGAAAGATATCCTTGGTCAAGCTATCCTCATTATTTAGGAAAAGAAAATTTTTCTTGGTTAATTAATTCCTCATTTTTAAACAAAATTTTAGAGAGTTCGGAAGTTTTTCGGAATTTTGTAAGAGCACGAGTTTTTAATAAAGTTGAGTTGAAAAGCTTTTTAGAAAAAACTCAAAAATTTTCTCTCGAATAAATCCTAAATCGGGAGCCTATTCCGAGTAAATTTGAGTTTTTCACAGTTTTCTTGTTTGACAGTATTTTAAGGATTGATAGAATAGGAAAAATATTATATTTTATGTGGAAAAGAAAAAAAATTATTATTTTTCTAATTATTATTTCGCTCCTCATTATTGCTGGAGGAGTTTTTTGGTGGTGGCAAACAAGAGAAATAAAAGGAAGCCCGGAAGATTACATGATTAAAGAAACTACCGAAGGAAAAATTGTAGAAAACAAAAAGGCAGGGTTAAAAGTAGAAGTTCCGGAGGGATGGGAAGTGGAGAAGATAGAGTTTGAGGAAGGAGCAATTGATTTTAGTCCCCCTGATTTAGAGGCTAGTTGGAAAGAAGGAAAATTAGTTTTACCTTTAAAAAAGGGATGTAGAATCCAAGCTA